>Ga0265338_10003119_pt1 | contig 23701 bp, 14 predicted proteins | sample 42126metaG_FD_193579 | JGI IMG/M metagenome (GOLD analysis project Ga0265338, IMG submission 193579) | Rhizosphere microbial communities from Carex aquatilis grown in University of Washington, Seatle, WA, United States - 4-21-26 metaG | ecosystem: Host-associated > Plants > Roots > Rhizosphere... | reverse complement strand
CGCCCTCCCGCAGAAATCTCCCGCGTGGCAACTGCCCCAGATATGTGCGCCGAAACATGTCCGCTCTCGGTATCGCGCTTCAGCCGCTGCAAGTCCGTCCGGATTTCCGAAGCATGCTGATATCGCAGGGACCGATCTTTCTCAAGAGCTTTCGCGATGATCCCATCTAGCGGAGGCGGGAGCTGCGGATTTATATGACTCGGCGTCTTCGGTTGCTCGTGCAGGATGGCGCCATAGGTCGCTCCGTGGGTGTCTCGATCGAATGGCAGGCGGCCCGTTGCCATCTCGTAGAGAGTCACGCCAAAAGAAAACAGGTCAGTGCGCTCGTCAAGAGGTTTTCCTGCGACCTGTTCGGGTGACATGTAACTCACCGTGCCCAAAACAACGTTCTTGGTGGTGAGATCTCTGATCGTAATTGTGGGATCTTCAGAGCCAGAGCCTGAATCCCCCCGCAGGCCAGAATCCGTTCGCTTGGCTAGTCCAAAATCGAGAACTTTGGCGTGTCCCCGTTTTGTTAGGAAGACGTTTGCCGGCTTGATATCGCGGTGGATGATGCCCGCCGCGTGGGCGGCATCGAGCGCGTCGGCAATTTCAATCGATATCGATAAGAGCGATTCGCTTTCGATGGGACGCCCGGCGATATGGTACTTCAGCGTGATGCCTTCCAGGTACTCCATGGCGATGAATGTCTGCCCATCTTGCGTCCCGATGTCATAGATAGTACAGATGTTGGGATGGTTGAGGGAGGAAGCCGCTCGCGCCTCCAGGCGAAAACGTTCCAATGCTTGCGGCTCTCGTGAAACGTCATCGGGCAGAAACTTCAACGCCACGAAACGATGCAGTTCGGTGTCTTCGGCCTTGTAAACGACACCCATTCCGCCACCGCCAAGCTTTTCAAGGATGCGGTAACGGGAAATGGTCTGGCCGATCATCGGCGCGAATCTTACGTCCAACGATGGACCAAGTCAATGAACGCGGAGCAGATCGAGCGCTCCTGTGTAGATGATCAGCCAACCGGGAGCTATCCGGAAACGGGCTTCGAGGAAGTTAGCCGGATTGGTTAAGGAAAGTCGGCTTCTCGCGGGCGCAATGATTGGTGATTGCTAGCGCATTTGTCGGGGCCAATGTGGAGCCCCTAGTTCCGGCTGGCCCGTAATCTAATCGCGCGAGTGCGTCCCGTTAGACCTGAAACCGAATGATTCGGAATCAGTCTTTCGATCGGCGAAGGAAGATCAGCAAAAACCCAGTCAACTAACTTAAGAGTTTGCGGTTTCGAGAGAGGACCGTAGATCGAGTGAGTCTATGCTCAGCTCGGAGAATAAACTTAGGGCCCTGCTTCAATATCCCGATGATCAGTTCTTCGCTGTGTCGTGTACCTTTGATTGCTGTTCTCCGCTCCTCGGTTTTGGCGGGGTCGCATTTTAGATGGTCCAGTTTTCGGGGGTGGGTCGCTTCGCCAAAATGCTTGTTTACATCCTGGCGGTATACGCCGGCCTCGTCTTCAGAGGGAACTATCTGTTTCGATTATTCGCCGCGAGACAGTTGGCGCAGCTTCTGGACGTTGTCAGCTCGCAAGAGCCGTTTGGTATCTGCGCCGCGAACATCGCCGAGGGTGGCGTTATTTCCGTTGGCCAGGTGAATTGCGAATCCGTTGGCGGGCGAGGGTGGAGGCGCGCCGTTGAAATCACGGATCATGAGGTCCTCGAAATGCTCGGCGTGGATACCGTCAGTCACGAAAGCTGGCAATCCCTCCTCCCACTTCAGATCGAAATCGACGATGTTTAGGCCGCGGCAGTTGAGCGCGTAGAGGGCCGGGATGTCGTGGGCGAAGATGCCGTATTCGTCCTGGAAGGCCGGGCGGAGATCGAAGTTGCCACCGTAGCGCTCGTGCAACGGGCTGCTCTTGAAGAGCATGTGAATGTTGCGAAACGTCACGTCAGAAATCGCCCCAGCGTCGTACGCGTAGACGACCATGCCCTGCTCGGATTCGACAATCAGGTTGTTGAACTGGATGTGCCGGATCGAGCCAGCTTTCTTTCCCGCCGAAGTGAGTCCGTGCAAGCTCCCCAGTGGGACCTGTGAGAGGTGGACGGGATCGCCACTGCCCCACCAGCCGGTGTGCAGCCGCGTTCGGATCACAATGTTGGAGAAGACAAGGTTTTGAATCACCTCGTCGTGCCTTGCGAAGATGCCAATGCCGCGGTTTGCAGTGATGACTAGATTCTCGAAGGTGCAGTTCTGAATGTTGTCGGTACTCCAACCCACCCGGATGCCGGCCGAGCGTGAGACGATGGTGCAATTGCTCACGACGACGTTCTCCGCCACCTTGCGGCCGAAACCGTCGGCGCAGGTTGCAATCGAGATGCCGTCGTCGCCGGAACTCAGATCGCAATTCGCAATCACAACGTTGGAACACTTGCTCACGTCGATGGCGCCCGCGTTTGGCACCAGGAGGTTGTTGGCGACCAGCAGGCCCGTGAGCCTGACGTGATCGCACAGCGCGAGATGCAGGCACCAGTTCGGTGCGCGGACAATCTCGATGCCATCCACCCGGATGTTTTCACAGTCGATAAACATGAGCAGTGCACCCGGGCGATTGGCTTCCTTCCCCCCGCGCATGCGGGCGGGGCCGTCGGGAAAAGCGGGGAAGTTTGCAGCATAACCTGGTCCCTGCCGGGTAAATTTTGGATCGTAGCAACACTCTGTATGCATCTGGTCCCAATCCATAAAGGCGCGGTCATTGCCGTCGATGATGCCGAACCCCGTGATCGCGATGTTCTTTGCGTGGGCAGCGTAGATAAGAGCTTTGGTCCGGCCCTCGGACTGGTAAGCATCCATGTTCGAGTAGTCCTCGAGCCTCGGACTCGCAAGAAGGCGAGCCCCGGCTTCGAGTTGCAGATGGACATTGCTCTCCAGACGGAAGGTGCCGGTAAGGAAGGTGCCGGCGGGCACCACGACGGTGCCGCCGCCGGCCTTCACACAGGCCGCAATCGCCTGAGTGATTGCGGCGGTGTCGAGCGCGGAGCCGTCACCGGCCGCGCCGAAGTCGCGGATATTGTGGAAGGGCGACGCATTGGCTCCTGAGAGGGGAAGGGACCCCTGCCCACGAAGAAGGTTGCATCCGGTGACAGCGGCTTCGCCGTGACAGCGAAGAGCTAGTTCCATTCCCAGCGCGGCAGCGGTCGAGCCAAGAAATGTTCGTCGGTTGATCATGCACTCATTGCTTCAAATCAAGATTTGGGCACGATTCGGCGGTGCGGTTGTGGGAGCGCCTGGGACATGCGAAAACGAGAATCATCCGCGTTGCGGCGTGGAGAGTTCCTCCGCGGCGACTAGATCTAGTCGTAGCCGGCGCCGACACTCGTCCAGGATTTGGGCCGTACGGGTTGCGCCGGCCCGCGTGACGCCAATAGCACGCACCTCGAGCAGCGTGTCCAGATCGCGCACACCGCCGGCGGCCTTCACCTGTACTCGCGGAGGAGAGTGCTTCCTCATCAACTTGAGGTCTTCCATGGTCGCGCCCGTAGGCGCATATCCGGTTGAGGTCTTGACCCAGTCCACGCCAATCTCGCCGCAGATCTCACACAGACGAATCTTAGCCGCCTCGTCGTGGTACGCATTCTCAAATATCACTTTGATCCTTGCGCCGGCGGAGTGGACCACTTCTGTGAGTAACTGGATCTCCTCCCTCACATACTTCCAATCGCCGCTACGGGCTTTGCTGATATTGATGACCGTGTCGAGTTCGGTGGCCCCGTCCTGCAGTGCCTGTTCTGCCTCCGCGAGTTTGATCGACGTCCTGTGCCCCCCATGAGGAAACCCAATCGTCGTGCTGGGCTGGACCATGGAGGCAGAGAGCAACTCAGCGCACCGCGCGGCGTAGTAGGGCAGAATGCAGACGCTAGCGACGTCATAGCGCATCGCAAGCCTGCAACCCTCCTCCAGTTCCTCCACCGTAAGAGCGGGGTGAAGGAGAGAGTGGTCAATCATTTTGGCGATCGCTTCATACGAATACGAATCAGGCACGATGGTCCCTTTCATGCGTTAACGGAATAAAGTTTGAGGTTGTCTTGGAATGCCAGCGCGAGAGCTCCGAGCGCACCCGCACGGTCGTCCAAGGTCGAGCAGGTGATGTGCACACAAGCGGCAGGGAACATGCGCACACGCTCGCGCACAGCCGTACGGACCGGGTCCAGCAACAGTTCTCCCAGTGCGGCAACACCACCGGAAATCACCACTCTCTCCACGGCGGTCAATGTGATGGCGTTGGCAATGCCGATGCCTAGATATCCCGCGGCCTTCTCAATCACAGCTGCGACCATCTGATCGCCCTGCTTCGCGGCTAAGGCCATTTCTCTCGGGGTGATCGCGGCCCAGTTATCCTCCACGATTGTCGCGAGCTTGGGCGCGGCGCCGCTCCGTGCCAGAGAAGCCCCTTGTGCACTGAGCAGAGGACCGCTGATGAGGGTTTCAAGGCAGCCTCGGCTGCCACAGCTACACGGTTCACCATCCGGCAGGATCGTGTGGTGGCCGATCTCCCCGGCTGCTCCCCACACTCCGAGCCGCAACTGCCCGTCTAGAATCAACCCACCGCCAACGCCGGTGCCAACGGTCACGACCAGCATGTTGTGGGTGCGAGGACCCGAGCCAAAGCGATACTCTCCGAGGGCCGCCAGGCGGGCATCATTCAGCAAATACACCTGCTTCCCGGTTAGCTTGTGGAGAAACTCGCCAGCCGGAAATCCGCGCCACTCGTTCGGCAAATTCGGCAGGAACTCGATTATTCCAGCGTCTGAGTCGACGAGGCCTGGTACGCCAATGCCGATTGCATCTACCTTGGCGCTACTCTCTCGCGCAAGTTGCTTCAACAATTGCGCGACGCGTTGGAATGCATCAGCCGGGCCCGCCGCAGGCAGAGTTTCGATCTTTCCCTTCGCTAGAATATCTCCGTCCTTCGTGCCGAGGACGGCGGCGATCTTGGTCCCACCCAAGTCCACTCCGGCACAAACGCGGGTTCGCACGGGCACGTTCAAGGCGTGATCTAGAGGCATAGTGGCTTAGCCACAAGACTATAGTAGTTCCAAATGAATGAAAAGGTCTAAAATTGCGCGACCGGTCGCGCCGAATCACTCCGGGCACCAAGCAGCTTTGGCCATGGGACAATGACACGATTCAAAAATAACTCGGACGTCTCGTCATCTCTGATAGACGCCGGTTCTTCCTTGACAAGCCAGTTGGGCAGATCATAAAGTTCCCGTGTGGCTAAGCCACGCTATGTCTTGGAGCGCCCTATGGCACGTTCCGCCCAACGAAAGACCTCCGGCCAGCAGAGAGCGCCGGAGCGAATGGGCGCAAATTCAGCAGTCCCTAAGGAGCAAGTCCTCATGAAGCGAGTGGTGTTTTTGTTGGTATCCCTCTTGGCGTTTGCTGTGTCAAGCGCCCGGGCGCAATCTGTGGGGGCGGATGTCGCGCAGAATGAGATTCCGAGTAGGCCGCTTCGCATTGCAGAGAACCACCGTTATCTGGTTCGCGCCGACAATTCACCTTTCTTCTTGCAGGGTGACGCGGCATGGTCACTCATTGCAAATCTGACCAAGGAAGAAGCGGAACACTACCTTCAAGACCGTCGAGCCAAGGGGTTCAATACCGTGCTGGTCAACCTGATCGAGCGCAAGTATGCCAAGAACGCCCCCCAAAACATGTACGGCGAGACTCCGTTCCCCAAAATGTCAGACTGGTCAGTCCAGAATGAGAAGTATTTTGAACATGCCGACTGGGTGATCCGCAAAGCGGCAGAGAATAACATCGTTGTGCTGCTGGACCCGATTTATCTGGGGTACCCGGGAAATGCCGACGGCTTCGTGGAAGAGGCCATGGCGAATGGCCCGGAAACCTTGCTGCGCTACGGACAGTTTCTCGGCCGACGCTACAAAGACTACGACAACATTATTTGGGTGATGGGTGGTGATCGCGACCCAGGAACGGCGCGCGAGAACGTCGACATGATCGCGATTGGCATCCGCCAATATGACCAGCGCCATCTTTTTACTGCACATTGCCATTCGGATTCGTCGCCGCCCGAGCAGTATCCCGGCCCCTGGCTCGACATTAATAGCGCCTATGCCTATCAGATCGTGCATCTGCGTCTTGCCGAATACTACAACCGCACTCCGGTGATGCCGTTTTTCCTGATCGAGTCGGTTTACGAAGGGGACCACAACGCTTCAGAGGTTCAGATACGCCGTCAGGCTTACTGGGCTGTGCTCACCGGGGGCTTCGGGCACGTCATGGGGAATAATCCAATTTGGTTGTTTGATCCAGGCTGGAAGGCTGCTCTCGATGCCCCGGGTTCGGTGGGGATGATGCACTGGGGAAAACTGTTCCGCTCGCGACCCTGGTTCGACCTGGTTCCCGATCAGGACCACAAGTTGGTCACTGGAGGTCTCGGAGAATTCTGGGGGTTTGATTATCTGACGGCAGGCCGGACCAGCGACGGAATCACGGTCATCGCTTACATGCCTACCGCGCGAACTATCACGGTCGACATGACAAAGCTCGCGGGCGCCCAGGTCAATGCCTGGTGGTTTGATCCGCGTACCGGGAAAGCAACTTCGGCCGGAAATTTCGCTACAACCGGTACAAGGCAGTTCACGCCACCCGCTCAACAAGATTGGGTGTTGGTGCTCGACGATGCTGCGAAACATCTGCCTGCTCCGGGACAATAGAAGCCCACAGATGGATGAAGTGCACCGATTTACGGATTGGCGAGAAATTTGCCGATCGGCGCACCCGCTCCCTGGATGCCGCCTAAGCGGTTATGGAACTCGTACGCATCTCCACGGTACAAGGTCCGTTCAAACCACAAAGGCTTACGCCCGCGCAGAAAGCCAACCGATGTGACGAGCAAACCAGCGGCGTTCTGGCGCGTGCCAAGCGTCGTCGCTTCCTCCCGGCCCATGTTTACAGCGCGAATACTCTGCTCCGCCCCTTCCACATCCAGGTTGTATCGACCGTTCCAGACCTTGTATAAGGAACCTCCGACATCTTCCTTCTTCAGTGTCTTGCAGTGCGCGGCTACGATGTGACGGCGCTCGAAGATCACTGGAAGACCGTCCGCTAACCTCAGCCGTTCCATATACCACAGCGGATCTGCGCCCGAAACATCGAGCGCCCGGGAGACGTCCTCGGGTGCTTTACGGGCGGCAACCCGCTCGAAGAGCAGCACGCGCGTCTCCGGCCGCTTTCCCGCCGCGATGGCTTCGTCGGTAAAACTGACCAATGCACGGAGGTTGTAATCCATGGAGCGGGCGCTCACGAAAGTCCCGACGCCTTTGCGGAATGCCAATACTCCTTCGGCGACCAGGTTCGACAAGGCTTTGTTCGCGGTTGCGCGACTGACCTGGAAGCGCTCGGAGACTTCGCGCTCGGTAAGAAACTGGCCACCGACGGGAAATTCATCAGTCCGCACCAGGGAACGAAGTAGTTGGTTCAGTTGCTGATAAATCGGTTCGCGAGTAAGTTCATGCATCGAAGTAGAGTCTATACTGTCGCCCGATGGCACAAGGTGCGCAATTGTTTTTTCCAACATGTTCGTAGCGTGCTCCCGAAATATCATATGTGCACAATGTCCGACCGGCGCCGCGTCCCCTGACACGAGCAGTTCTTCGCGCGTTCATTGACTCCAACCGTCATCATTTTGTGGGCACGTCAAACGATGGTGGGAAGTTCGCCGGCGCGGCCGCCCAGGCCGGGTCGGGCTTGCTTTGCAGGGTGAATTCCAGCCGGTTGTGCTTGGCTGAGAGCGCGTCAAGCGAAAGCCATGCACTGGTGTGCGGCACGCCGTTCAAGCTCACTTTGTGCACATAGATTCCTTCTCCATGGGAAATGATTTCCAGGGTTTTCCCGTCCGCCAGTTGCATAGTCACATGCGGAAACGTGGGTGTGCCTAAGACAAGTCCACCGACGCCGGGGATCACCGGATACATGCCCAGTGCGCTCCACACGTACACTCCGGAAGTGGCGCCCAGATCGTCGTTGCCGGGAAGGCCGTCAGGCCTGGACGTGAACGTCTCACGACGAATTCGGTCAACAACTTCCTGCGTCTTCCATGCGTTTCCGGTCCACACATAAGCGTACGGTGCACAGAAATCGGGCTCGTTAGCGACTGTGAAATTTGGCAGTCCCCAGCCACTGAGTTTTTGAAAGAACTTGTCAAGTTTGGGGAGAGCATTCTGGTTCCCCCCCATCATTTGAACCAGGCCGGCGTAGTTGTGTGGGACCATCCACGTGTACTGCCAGGTGGACCCTTCTTCGAAGCCCAACTGGCTTGTCTGGTCCCAATGTATGTGGTGTGGCGACAGGGTAGTGGGGTCGAAGCCGGCAAGAAACTTGCCATCCGCGGTGCGCGGACGGATGAATCCGGTTTCGCTATCGAACAACGTCCGCCAATTCTGCGATGAACGGAGCAGGCGGGCGGCATTGGCCGAATCGCCCAGGGCGGCCGCGAAACGCGACACGGCGAAATCGGCACTGGCGTATTCCAGAGTGATCGAAGTGCTCGTCTCGTGCGTGTCCGAAACCGGGATATATCCTCTGCTCAGATATTCCGCCAGGTCCGAACGTACCGATGCGCCATGCGGCCCCGTGCCCGGCTGGGTCGCGCCCTTAACCATGAATTTGAGAGCGGACTTCGTGTCGAACGCGCGTGCCCCAAAGGCATGAGCGCTGGAGAGCAGGATCGCGGAAGAATCTCCGCCCATCACGTAACTCACATCGTTGGCGACGGGCCAGCGCGGCAACCATCCGCTTTGTTCCGCGTCGCGCACCAGGGACTGCATCATCTGGCTGGCTTGGGCAGGCAACAGCAGAGACTGGAACTGGATCAAGCTTCTATAAGTGTCCCAGTCGGAAAAATTCGCGTACTGCGCTTCGCCGGACGGCAACCGCCGCACCTTGCCGTCGAATCCGATGTAGTCTCCGTTTCTGTCACTGAAAATGTTGGGAGAAAGCAGCATGTGGTAGAGGGCGGTATAGAAGATGGCGTGCTCATCCGGCGTGCCGCCATCGACCTGTACACGGTCCAGCATCTGAATCCAGGCGGACCTCGCAGCAGCGTGGACCGTATCGAAGTCCCACTCGGGAATCTCCGCTTGCAGATTGGCGGCGGCATTTTCGGTGCTCACGAAGGAAATACCGATCTTCATCGTGACTGGCCCGGCAGCGTTCAGGAAGGAAACGTATGCCGCGGCGCCGTGTCCCGTGGCCGAGGTCTCCGCCGGGTGCAGAGTGTCCGCTTTTTGGATGTCTGTCCATGTGCCGTAGGAAGAGAACGGTCGCGGGAATTTCGCAGCAAAATAGAGGGTGTAGTCCGTGTCCAAATAACAAAAGCCGCCGCTGTGTACGGTGCCGACGACGGTGTCGTTGCCGCGAATCTCGATTTTGCTGATGTCACTCGTCCGTTTTGTATCTGCGCTCATGGCGCTGGCGCCGGCTTGAAAGACTAGCGTCGGATGTGAATTGGGCGGGAAGGAGAATCGTCCGATGCCTGCGCGAGGGGTTACGGCGAGTTCGGTCTTCACCCCATTATCGAATTCGACGGAATAAAAGCCAGGGTGGGCGCGCTCGCGCGCGTGGGAAAACGGCAGCGCGAACTCCTGCGGGGAGCCAGGGACTTGGTTGATGTCTGCGGTCCAGGGAAGAATCGGCACGTCGGCATAAATCGGACAGCCGGCACCGCTGATGTGGGTCAGGCTGAAGCCGCGAATGGTTTTGTCGGCATAGTGATACCAGCCATCCGCGCGCGTGTCCGGGCCCCACTGCATCATGCCCAAAGGCAGCGTGGCGCCAGGAAAGGTATTGCCGTCTGCCCCACTGCCGATAAACACATCCACGGCATCATAAGCCGATACCTTGTTGTTCTGAGCCAGAGCCGAAACGGACAGAAACAGGACACAGATCAGTAGTCGAGTGCTTTGCGCCTTGGAGAACAGTTTCACTGGATTCCTCATCGCGCATCCACAATTGCATGGAAGTGTCGCGACTCGCCTGCCGTCATTTGGTCCCAACTTTACTTGCGCGTAGCAGAGCGTACCGGTGTGCAATGGGTTGGGCATCCTTGTGTTGTCGCTCGACGACGCGGCCGATTGCGGAATCCAGCCGTTTGACCAATTCTTCTGTTTTCGTATCGCGGGTATCATTCGCGATCGAGAAGCGGCTGTTTTCAAGGTCGTTTTTTTGCGCGGTGTCGAAGGCAACAAGCCTGGCTTGCGCGAACATCGGAGTGTCTAATGTTGCCAAATTGATTCCTGCCTCCAGTTGGGCGGCAGTGAATGTGCCCAGGCTCCGCCCATCAATCTGCAATTCATAGAGTTGTTCGCTCAACCCATCGATGCGTAGCATCTCCTGGTTGAGCCTCTCATTCAGGTCCGCGACATGCAGAACCAGGTCGGTGCAGGGGTCGCTCTCTGCTGCTGCGAACGGTAGGGGCAAGGCACGATCGCTCTGCACCCAGGTCAGGCCGTCCTTCGTGCGTTGCAGTTGGCTTATATCTGTATTGGTGGCCGCACTGACTTTGCCGCGGCTGGCATCAATTCTGGCGAACGTGACCACCGCCGGTGCATTCCAGCTCTTGAGTACAACCTCCGCCATCAGCAAGTGGATCGCCGGTCCGGGGTGGACACGGTCGCGAATCAACGCGGTTGAGAGCACTGGATCCGCGGTCTTCGCGGCTGTCAAAGCCTCCACTATCGGCTGGTTCAGATCGGCCAGGAGTGTATGTCTCTCCACTGCCAACTTCTCCACAAAGTCGCCAAAGCGAACCATGGTTGCGTTGTAACCAGACCCATATTCTGGCTCGCGGGTCACATCGTCATAAGGAGAAGGTTTAAGAAGCGTAATGCTGTTCTGGGGTAAAGCAGATTGGATCTGTTCCACCAGGTACCGGTATCCTAGCGTGTAAGTGGTCAGAATTCCCTCATCGAAGGGACGGTAATATCCGTCATTCATGCCGAGCATCACAGTTACCATCGCAGGGTGATACGCCAGGACATCTCGCCGAAGGCGCAGATCAATCGGGCCCGCCCAGCCGCCACTGACCTTGTCTCCTCCGACCCCGGAGTTGACAAAGCGCACATGAAGGCCGGGGAAGCGCGTCAGAACAAAGTTCTCGATGTCCGCCGTGTACAGTCTTTGTTCAGTAATGCTGTCGCCATAGAATACGGCTGTATCGCCGTCCTTCAGGCGAAACGGGGCGGTGGTTGGCGGCGGCGGCTGCTGCGCCAACGACACGATGACGCTGCCAAGAATTGTGGACAACAGAAGCGCGGTGGTTCGAATCCGATTCATAGGCAATGTCTCCGGGCGATGCGTTGCCAATGTGTTGTGCTTCGTTCTGCGGTGCCCTCCACGGGCAACTCCTACGAATGGCACCTCTAGCGTGGCTTAGCCACGATACGCCAAGCTATGACTTCTGTACAACGGGGTCCCGGAAGCGTCGGCCCCTGGTGCCTCATTTTGCTAGGCCGGCGCAGTTTTTGCTTGACAAGAACCACTGACTGGAACGATAAAGTCATCACGTGGCTAAGCCACGCTACATCACGGAAGCCCTGCAACGCAAAGAGGCAGGGGGGTGGGAGAGATGGTGGGGCAGCGGCAGTGCATGAAGATGCGGCAGGCCTCAAGGAGACGAGTGCAATGAAGCGAACTGCTTTCCTGGTGGTTTCCCTCCTGGTATTGGCGGTCTCGACTGCAGCAGCACAGTCGCTGTACGGTTCACTTACGGGAACAGTGACCGACACCGCCGGGGCTGCCATCGCCGGAGCAGACGTCACGGTCAAGGATGCGAGTTCCGGGGCAATCCGCAAGTCGGTCACAAACCGGCAGGGGTTCTTCTCGTTGAGTGCGCTGCCCGCTTCTACCTATGAGGTGGTCGTAGTCTTCGCGGGGTTCACGAAGTACGATGCGACCGGTATCGTCTTGAACGGTTCCGACAATCGCACCATGAACATCGAACTCAAGGTGGGGGCGCTTGCAGAAACCGTTGAAGTGCGAGGCGCCGCGACCGACGTGGCTCCGGTGGATTCAGGCGAGAAGTCGGCTCTAATTACCGCCGAAGATCTGCAGCGGCTGTCACTGGTCAGCCGGGACGCGACCGAGATTGTGAGAATCCTCCCGGGCTCGATCCTGAGCCCAAACAGCGCCCAGAACCGGCTGGCAGCCTCGGGTGAAACGGTTGGCATCAATGCGGATGGCCCCCTCAAGAATTCGAACATCAACGGTCAATGGGTGGATGTAACTCTGGATGGAGGCCACACATTTGATCCCGGAGCGAACGGCAATTCGACACCAGTCACGCCGAACCAGGACATGATCTCCGAAGTAAAGGTGCTGACTTCGAACTTCACCGCCGACAACGCCAAGGGACCAGTGGTCGTCAATGCAGTCACCAAGTCAGGCGGCACGGCGTTTCACGGGGACTTGCGCTTCTATGCCCGCAATGGGGCCATGAACGCCAACGACGCTTTCGACAATCAGAACCAGATCACGAAACCAGCTAGTTCTTACTACTATCCCGGTTTTGGCATCGGCGGGCCGATCTTGATTCCCGGCACCAGCTTCAACAAGGGCCGTAAGAAACTCTTCTTCTATAGCGGCTTCGAGTATTACAAACAGCAGGTGGACCTTGGCGTGGAGCGAGCGTTCGTACCGACGGCGGCGATGCTGGATGGGGATTTCAGCGGCATAGATGCGAACACCACGGTCCCATCGTATCTTGGCATGACTGCTTTGCCCCAGACGCCGGATTGGGCGACGGGGTTTGGCGGCAACCCCTGGCTGGCCTACAGTACGGGGGTCAGTTCCGCAAGGTTGCAGAGTTGTACCCTCACAGGCGGGGTCATGACCTCAGGTTGCATCGATCCCAATGGACAAGCCCTACTGAAGGCCTTTTTGCCACTTCCAACGACCAGCGACGGCGTCGCGAACGCCAACGGCTTTAATTACGTGAAGAATTTTGTGGCGCCGCAGAATGCATACCAGAGCCTTTCGAGAGTTGACCTGAACCTGAGCGAAAACACCAAACTATTCGTCACCTTCAATCGTGAACGACAGACCGCCAACTGGCCGTTGGGTCTTTGGGGCAACCAGGCCAGTGATAACGCAGTTCCGTCCCCCACTCCTGTCATTGGCGCGACGGCCTCGGATTTCGTCGGCGTCTCTTTTTTGAAGGTGCTTTCGCCCACCATGACGAGCGAGACCCGGTTCACTTACACGCACCTGGATTTCCCTCAGACTCCTGCCGACCCGACCAAACTGTTGCGCGCGGACATTCCCGGTTTTGACTTGAAGGGAGTCTTTGGTCCGCAGGGAGCGCCCATGATTGTCACCTGGGGTTCAGGGTTTCCGAATCTCGGTCCCATCGGCAACGCCTTTCATCCAAATTTCGTTTGCTACAGCCACATCCCAAGCATCGGTGAAGACGTTACAAAAGTGGTGCGCACTCACACTATGAAGTTCGGTGTTTATGTCGAGAAGATTTATCACACACAAGACAACTGGTCGCAATTCATGGGTGCCATCGGTTACTCCGTCTGGAACGCGTCTCCTACCGGCAACCTCTATGCCGACGCGCTGATGGGCATTGGACAGTCCTATTTTGAGCAGGCGCAACCGCCTGATCCGGTGACGGTGAACAACAACATTCTCTCCTTCTATGCGCAGGACAGTTGGAAGGTGACACGCCGCCTGACGGTGCAATACGGCATGCGGTTCGAGCACTATGCCAAGCCGTATTCTCCTGGATTCGGGATCGCGACTTTTGACCCCAAGCTCTACAGCGACGATCCAGCTCAAGTTGACAACAACACCGGTGTGGTTTGGCACAGCATGGACAAGAGCATTCCCCTCTCGGGCGCACCGAGCCGGCCGATCTTCTTCTCACCGCGCATCGGCCTTGCCTTCGACCTCTTTGGCAATGGCAGGACCGTGTTTCGTGGCGGCTGGGGTAAGTATCGGGCCTATGACTCAGTACAAAGCAATAGCTATACAGCCCCGGCCCAGACCGCAATCGGTTCCTACGGCTGGTCCTGTAACCAGAACGATCCGTTGTGCCCGAGTTGGGGAGATATTGATACGCACGCGACGACTCCGGTCTTTGGCGGACCGCTCGGGCCGGGCCTGAAGAGCATTAACGTGATGGACATCGCAAACGATGAGCAACCGTTGGTGACCACCTACAGCCTGACGATTGATCAGCAGTTGCCGGGGAAACTGAGCGCAGAGATTTCCTACGTGGGCAACCACAGCTCGCAACTGCAACCGCAGGTGAACTACAACGCCATTCCCATGGGGAGGTTGCTCACTGCGAGTTGCGATATCACAGACACGGCATGCCAGACCGCCAACCGGCCATTCCACAACTACCTCGGAATTACGTCCAGCCTGAATGCCGGGGAGGCGCGGTTCGACTCTTTGCAGGCAACCCTGCATCGCAATGTGGGGTTCATGTCGTTGATGTTGAACTACACATTTTCCAAGGCGCTCGGAGCTAACCTCAGCACAACAACCAGCGGGTACGCTGACTATGGTGCGAAGGAGTTCTACGGTGTGTTGCCAATCGATCGCGCGCACACCCTGAGTGCCTCTTACGTGTTCAGCCTGCCCCGCCTCCGCAGCGGCAAAGCGTTTGCCAAAGCCGCCCTCAACGGATGGGAAATCTCTGGCATCACCCAGGTGACCAGCGGAGCTAACCTCACCTCGGTCGATGGGGGGTGGGGCTGGAACTTCAACACCGCTCTGCCCGACGTTGGCGGAGTCGCACAAGACAGCGTCCACCTGCTGGGCACGCCCGATGTCCAGTTGCAGCCTGTGATTACCTGCAATCCGAAGAGCAACCTACAGCCCGGACACTACCTCAATCCAAACTGTTTTGCTCCGCCGCCGGGCAATGGCGTGAACGGCTCGGGCCGGATGCCGTATCTGCCGGGCCCGATGTTCTGGAACAGCGACCTCACGGCACTGAAGAATTTCAAGATCAGCGAACACCAGAGCCTGCAATTCCGAGTCGCGGCATTCAACTTCCTGAACCACAAACTGACGTCATTTGTCGCCTCCGACAACAACCTCAAACTGAATTTCGACGACAATGGGAACGCGCCTGCTGATTTCGGCAAAGCCACGGCCCAGTATGGACATCGGATCCTGGAGCTTGGGGTGAAATACTCTTTCTAAATCCGCTACCCCCACCACAGCGGGTGGTCAGCACGGCCACCCGCTGTATAGTCCTTCTATGTTTCTGGTCATCCCTTTCCTTGCTTTGATGTCCGCAGCCACTTCGACTGGCCCACTTCCCCGGCCCGGCAATTTCGCAGAAATCGCGCGCCAGGCCGATGCCGCACGTACGGCCGACCGGATGGGGGAAGCGATCAGGCTTTATCGCGAAGCGGTCCGGCTGCGACCATCCTGGAATCAGGGATGGTGGTGGCTGGGTACGCTGTTCTATGATCAGGACCGTTTCCCAGAAGCGCAGGCAGCGCTCACGCGCATGGTAGCCATCGCGCCGAAACCCGGACCAGCCCATGCCATGCTCGCCCTGTGCGAGTACGAATTGGAGGACTACCCTCATTCTCTGAAGCACTTTGAAGACTGGGCTCATGGCAGGTCTCCTGGTACGGACGATCTTGGAGACGTAGCTGCTTTTCACTGGGCTCTGCTATTGACGCGCCAGGGGCGCTTCGAGCAAGCGCTGTACCTTCTGGGTGGCCGGGCGCGGAGACGCGGCGAGACTCCACCGCTGATTGAAGCCATGGGATTGGCTTCGCTCCACCTTGCGCGTCTTCCGCAAGAGGCGCCTCCGGAATGGCGCGAGCGAATCTGGCTTGCAGGGAAGGCGGCTTTCGGTGCGTCACTCAGCAACTTCGAAGGCTCTCACGAATATTCCAGCCGGCTGCTGGCCCACTACGGTCAGGAACCGAATGTGCATTACTTTTTGGGGACTCTGTTTGCAGCTGAACACAAGAATGCAGAAGCGGGAGCAGAGTTTCGGCAGGAACTTCAGATTTCCTCCCAGCATGTACCCGCAATGTTGGCGCTGGCGGAAGCCGAACTCGGCGGCTATCGCCTTGCTGAGGCTGAATCCCTGGCTAGACGGGCGGTGGAAGTAGAGTCGAAGAATCCCGACGCCCACCACCTGCTGGGCCGGATATTGCTTGTGGCCGGTCAGGCCCAACGGAGCGTTGGGGAACTGGAACTGGCCAAGCGCCTTGACCCGGAGCGCTCGGCCATCCGCTTTCATCTGGCTTCGGCGTACCGTGAACTGGGCCGCAAGCAAGATGCTGAACGGGAGCTGGCCGCGTACTCAGCCCTGCAAAAAAGAGAAGCCAATCTATCGGGATCTGGGAAGGCAGAGAGCACAGGCGGCGATGTGAAGGCCCCGCGATGACCTCAATCCTGAAAGCGCTCCTGTTGGCCGCAGTCGTTTGGACTTTACCGCCGGGCGCGGCTGCGCACGCGCAGGGCGGAAACTCTGCGCATCGCAGTTTTCAGGAACTATCCCAAGCGGCAAGGCAGGCGCGTGACGAAAACCGCGAGGATGAAGCCATTTCCCTCTACCAGCAGGGCTTGAAATTGAAACCGGAATGGGACGAAGGTCTGTGGTACCTCGGCACCCTGTTATACGAGAAAGATCGCTATTCTGAGGCCTGCAAAGTGCTGCGGCGTTTTGTCGCACAAGACCCAAAAGTTGGGTACGGGTGGGCCATGCTGGGGATGGATGAATTTCAGACGCAGGACTATGGGCGGGCCCTCGATCATCTCCAGCGCGGTATGGCTCTTGGGCTGGGCGATCATAAAAAGATGGCGAGCCGCGTCTTCTACCTCACCGCAGTCCTCCTCACACGATCTGAGCGGTTTGACGGCAGTATGGAACTGCTTTTCAGTATGGTAGCGTCGGGCGAAGATACCGCACCGTTGGTGGAACCCATCGGGTTGGCTGCGCTGCGTCTGCCCTTCCTGCCGCGAGAAATCCCCAGCGATCGTCGCGAGATGGTCCGCATGGCTGGGTCCGCCGCGCTTGCCTTGCAGGCCCAGCGATTTGAAGAGGCTGAGAAACTATTCACCAATATGGAAGGGACTTACCCGAAGGAGCCTGGAGTCCACTTTCTGTTCGGAGCATATCTTCTGGGTGTGCGGCCGGACGATGGGATCAAAGAAATGATGCGGGAACTCGAGATCTCACCATCGCATGTGCCAGCGAGAATCCGTCTGGCGGAAGAATATGTGAAGCAGCAACAGTTCGATCGGGGATTGTCATTCGCACAAGAAGCCCTGCGACTTGCGCCCAAGGATGCTTCTGCCCGCATGGTGCTGGGAGAGGCATTGCTCGCCAAGGGAGACGTTGCCGGCGGGATCCGGGAACTGGAAATAGTGCGTGATCAGTTGCCGGATCTGGCGCGTGCCCGCTGGGATCTATTTCGGGCTTACACGGCGGCAGGCCGAACTGCGGACGCCAGCCGGGAAAAGGAGGAGATTGGAAGACTCGGCCAGCAAGATCCACGGCACTAGGGCGTCCAAGCGCGGGCCGATCAACCGTCGGCCGCGTTCCCTCGCGATGGTGGTCGGGCTGTTGTGCGGTGCGGCGACCTTAGTCTCTTCACAATCGCGCCCTGCAAGCGCGGAAGCTCCAAAGGCCCCCATCCATTTTGCTTTTCAGCCGGTGGCGTTTTCACTCGACAGCGATGAAACCCCGGAGCGCCATGCTCCTGAGACGATGGCTGGCGGCGTCGGCGTTTTCGACTACGACAATGACGGCAATCTGGACATCTTCTTTACGAACGGGGCCGATATATCGAGTCTGAAAAAGACATCGCCGAAATACTGGAACAGGCTCTTCCGCAACGATGGCCAGGGAACGTTCACCGACGTGACGGAAAAGGCTGGGCTCGCGGGCAGCGGTTATGACACCGGTGTTGCCATCGGTGACTATGACAATGACGGATATGAGGACATCTTCGTCGCCGGTGTGTACCGAAACACGCTCTACCACAATAACGGTGACGGTACGTTCACTGATGTTACGGAGAAAGCAGGGCTCGCTCATCCTGATAAACAATATGGGCGGTTGTGGTCGGTCGGCGCTGCCTGGGTGGACGTGAACAACGATGGCCTGCTGGATCTGTTCGTCGTGAACTATCTGAGTTGGGACGGTTCCAAAGAGCCGGACTGCAAGTTCAACGGCAAACCGGAGTACTGTCATCCCCGGTTCTATAAAGAACTTCCCAATCAGCTTTTTCTCAACCAGGGAGGAGGTGTGTTCATCGACGTTTCCCAGCAAGCCGGAATCCGCTCGCACTTGGGAAAAGGTATGGGAGTGGGGGTCGCGGACTACGACGGCGACGGATGGGCAGACATTTTCGTGGCCAACGACAAGCTCTTTAATTTCCTGTTTCACAACAAAGGAAACGGCCGGTTCGAGGAGGTGGCGTTCGAAACTGGTGTGGCACTGCCCGAGCACGGCAATCTGATTTCCGGCATGGGCGTGGATTTTCGCGACCTTAATAATGATGGGTTTCCCGACGTCGCCATCGTCGCGCTGCAAAACGAGACCTTTCCTATCTATCAGAACAATGGCCACGGCGGATTTGCGGAAGTGACCGCGAAGAGCGGAATGACTGTGCTCAGCGATTCCATGTCAGGATACAGCCCGAACATTGCGGATTTTGACAACGACGGCTGGAAAGATATTTTCGTCAGCCGGGGTGACGTACAGTCACCCAACATGGCCTCTCGCAGTCAAATCGACCAACCCAACACGGTTTTCCGGAATCTAGCGGGTCACGGCTGGAGTGCGCTAACAGCGGAGGCCGGTTTTGTGACGCAACCTCCGCGACGCCACCGGGGCTCCGCCATCGGCGACTTCAACCATGATGGCAAACTTGAAATCGTCGTGACCGCACTCAGCGCGCCAGCCGAAATCTGGGTGAATGACAGCCCGGGGAGCGGTCACTGGATTGAACTCGCCCTGCAAGGCACGAAGAGCAACCGCAACGCGATTGGAGCACAGATTAAGGTCGTGGCCGCCGGGCAGACCCAGTTTATGCATGTGTCCACTGCGTCCGGGTATGCCTCTTCCAGCGCCGGGCCGGTTCACTTTGGTTTAGGCGCGGCAAAGGCTGCAGAAGAGATTGAAGTTCGCTGGCCCTCTGGGACCGTACAGGTGTTGAAAGACGTGGCGGCGGACCGGATTCTGCAAGTCAAAGAACCCAAGTAGGAGACTACGGCCGGGGCTGAGGCCCTTTCTCTCGAGCCTTCTCGTTGAGTTTCAGGACGATCTCCTGTTCACGCTTGCGGTCGTCGATGAGGTGCAACCGGGCATATAAGGCGGCCAGTTGTACGTGGACTTCCTGAAAATCGGGCGACGTCTGTTCCACTTGTTCCAGGTCGCGCCGGGCCTCCTCCAGCCGTCCCAAGGCCAAGTTCACCATGCCAACCTGGAAACGTGCCTCCAGAGACGCTGGCCGCAAGCGCAGTGCTTTCTCGAGATATGGAGCCGCTGCCGTTGTGTCGCCGTCGTGCCGCAGCACTCCGCCAAGATAGAGATTGGCGTCGAAGTCATTCGGATCATCCTGGAGAGCCTTCTGAAACGACACGATAGCGCCCTGGCGGTCTTCGCTATCGAGCAGGGCGCGTCCATACAAAGACCAACCAAGAGGAAGCGTAGCGTCCGCCTCCAGAGCTTTGTGAATCGTTAGCGCCGCGTTCTTGCTATCACCCGCGGCAAGCCGTGCCGCCCCCATCAGGAGGTCGACTTCGCCATGAGTACCGACCTTCAGAACCTGATCGATGATGACTTCTCCCTTCTGGATTTGCCGGTTGCGAATGAGCGCCATGCCCAGAGCGAAATCCACGGTGTGATCCTCAGGGCTGGCGTCGTAGAAAGGCTGAAGCAGTGTCACGGCATCCCCGTTTCTGCCGAGACGCAGATAGCAATCAGCAAGCAGATAAAGCGACTGCCGATTGTCAGCATGCTTCGCTCGTAAATGCTCTAACTCGGTCGCAGCTTTGTCAAAGGAGGCCAGCTTGTACCAGGCCAGGGCGAGATTGAGACGGACGATCGGGTTGTCCGGCGACAGATGCAGCGCTTCCTCGTATTGGGTCACGGCATCGCTGTAACGGCCGGAGCGTGCCAGGGCTACTCCCAAGTTCGTCCGGACCTCCACTGAATCCGGCTGAAACTTGAGCAACTCTTCGTAAGAGTGAATCGCCTGCTGGATATCGCCGCGCTCGTAGGCTGCTTCCGCATCCTTATTGAGCGCCTGGGGAGACTGGGCGTGGGCTGATGTTTGAGAAGGGCCTACCAGCAGCACGGCCAGCATGCAGGAGAACAGCGTACCTGATCTGGAGAGGCGTTGGAAAAATATCCCCCAGGACAGCAGATACCGCGTCGGAGGACTAGATTCGAGAGACATTGCTTTGGCGGCGATAAGATTAGCAAAAAATGAAATGCTGACCAAACAAAGAGAATAGCCGCTGAAGACCTGTAGGTTGAAACAAGATTACAAACGTCTCGACGTGCCCGTGTTTGGAACACTATTTGGACTCTCGCGATCACCCGCCCAGATCATGACGTTCGCTGGACTAACAGTCTTCTTCCTGTCCTTGGCTCGACTGCGATCTACATACTCCCGAGGTTTATCCTGCCGAGATTCGCGCGACTGCGATGGGATCGCCTCTGCCTGAGGACGAGTGGGCGCCGTGACCATGCTTTTGGTTTTCGGACATTTCTTTGCCACCCCTGGCAAATCACTATTATTTCTCATCATCGATCCCGTTCTGATCGCTGCGTGGTTCTCTGCTTCGGCCCATCAACTCGTGGAAGGCCGCTGCAAGAGACATAACTGGGTGCGGCTACAGAACCACTGAGCGGATCCGCGCAAGCCTGGAGTAATCCCAGAGTGAGGGTTGCCGACCAATCGACGGCAATAACCCGGTCTGCGCTATCCATTGCACCCACCACGGCCCTGATGTAGCTTTTCTTCATGAAAGTCATGCTGTTTCTCGCCGTCGTCTTCGTATGCGCAGGTGCTGGAGCTCAAAGCAAGCACTCCGGGGCGCACGAGAGCCGCATTCCGGTTCGAGGCGCGGAGTTGTATTGCCGCGAAGTTGGGCGGGGCACGCCGATGATCGTCCTGCATGGCGGCCCAGACTTCGACATCTCCTATCTTCTGCCTGAGATGGACCGCCTCTCCGACAAGTTCCATCTCATCTATTACGACCAGCGCGGGCGCGGCCGCTCGGCCGATTACGTGAAGCCTGAAGACGTTACGCTCGAATCTGAAATGGCCGATCTCGATGAGGTCCGAGAGCATTTTCATCTCGACAAGGTCGTGCTGCTTGGGCATTCGTGGGGCACGGTGCTGGCGCTTGAATACGCTCTTCGCCACCCGGAACACGTCTCGCGCCTGGTGCTGATGGATCCGGCGCCCGCCTCCGCCGCCGACATCAACCGATTCCGTAAGGAGCGGGTCGACAAATGGCCCGTTCTAATGGAGCTACGAAAGGCCATCGCAGACACCACGGCTTACAAACAGGCCGATCCCGAAGCGGTGATTGCCTACTATCGCGTTCATTTCAAACCCGCATTCGCGCGATCAGAGAACTACGAAAAGCTCATCATAAGAATGCAGGCACGCTTCATCGAACAGGGGAGAGAGGGAATCCTCAAATCGAGAGCCGTCGAAGACCGGCTGATGAATGAGACGTGGGCCTCGCCCAACGGCTACGACCTGCATCCCAAGCTCAAGGGCCTGAACATTCCGGCGCTCGTCATTACGGGCGACCATGACTTCTTTCCCTTCGCTGCCGAGCATATTGCGCAGGCCATTCCCGGTGCCCGCCTGGTGACGCTCAGAGACTGTGGCCATTTCCCCTATCTCGAATGCCCCGCTCCTCTGCGAGAGCAAATGGATGCCTTCTTTCGTGGCAGATAGTCGTGCCGATTTTTTCACCCAATAGCCAGCCCACTGCAATCAGCGGCAGATTGGGAAGCGGTTAAATCGAACGGAGTGTCTCTGTGGCTGACCTCGCAGATCTGGCAGCGCGAGGGCGGGTGGACGAGTACTTATGCTGCCGCAGGCGTTTGCATGGCGTGCATAAAGCTGTCCATCGACTGGGTCAACTGCGCGTCTACTTCGTCGGCGATCGTCATGACGTCGGGCAGGAGCACGCTAAAATCCAGAAAACTCAGATTGCTCTGCAACGTGCCAAAGAGGGTCACCTGCAGTATTCGTGATTCATGCACCAGCATTGCGGGAGTGTAGCCTTGTTCATATCGCAGCTGGCCATGGGCTATGGCAGCGGCGGAAGAGATAGCGTCGCTATCCTTCGTTGTGCCGCCGGGCTTGCTTAGGCGGATAATCAGGTCTTCGACCAGCTTGGGGAGATGTCCTGTACGCTCCTTGTCGCTAAGCAAAGCGTGGTTGAGTTCTTTGCTCTGTTTTGCCCGTGCTAACCAGTCTTCGACCACACTGGCGATACAGCGTCGCAGTATCGTGCCAACTCTCTCCTTTTCCGGCCGGGCAGCAGGCTTGCGGTTAAGCATCTTCTCCCGCAAGAGATCCGCAAGTTTGCCCACTTCGAACGGCTTCACCAGGATCTCGTCGGCTTCCAGAAGAATAGCGGCCATAGCGCTCTGCACGTCGGGGTAGCCGCTGACCAGCAGCGTGAGCGCATTCGGCTGGGAGTGGCGCATGGCGGTAACCACGGTGAAACCGTCGCCGGGGTTAGGCATGTGCAGGTCGGTGATGAGCGCATCAAAGCTTTCAGTAGCAATATGTTTCAGAGCTTCTGTCACGTTGGCAGCAGGGACCACGTCAAATCCCTTGCGCTCGAGGGTCGTAGTCATCATGGTGCGAACGGCGTCATCATCATCGACAAGCAGAATCTTGTGGGCAATGGGTTGTTCGGTCGGAGTCATACAGCACAGCCTCTCGTCGCGAGTCATCGCCGCGAATGATTACAGTATCCCTTGGGACCACTTGCTGGAACTGAGCAAAAGTGAACAGTCATTAGGACTGTTAACAGGCGATGTGTCTCAACGCAGTTAACGAAGCGCGGTCATGGGTTAGCGGCGGAAAACGACGATTCGGACCCTTACGGCCACGCTGTAACACAGTATTTGGGACATTTTCAGGCCGGGCTCACGCGAGTCCGGCCGTTTTTCGCAGGGCGAGGCTAAGACGCTTGATCGGCCTATCAGCGCCCTGACTCCGCAAGTTCGATTCGAGTTGTTTCCTCGCATTAACTCCACGTGGTGAGCCTTCAGAAGGTGCGTTTAGTTGTCCGCTGGTTGAATGTAAAGGACATTCAACTCGGCTTGGTTCGCGGCCTCCGCTACCACATTGATGGTCGTCTGTGCTCCTAACGGAAGTTCCAAAGGGCTCAGGGCCCCATGTTCGCGGGCAGACACGGATCGTGACCTAGCGATGCCGGAGTGACCGGACTCGGCGGCACAGGTGGCTTAGCCCAGGGCACGTTGTTGAAGTCGAAGAATTCCAGCAGGTCGGGCTGCGCGGCATCTCGGGGAGTCAGGTGCGCGAAACTGCCGATGAACCGGTTCTCGACAAACTTGATCACTGCCGTGTGGTCCATCGGCGTGTGCGACACATAATGTCGCCGGGCGAAAGGCGAGACGATGAAGTTCGGCAAGCGG
>Ga0265338_10003118_pt1 | contig 23705 bp, 25 predicted proteins | sample 42126metaG_FD_193579 | JGI IMG/M metagenome (GOLD analysis project Ga0265338, IMG submission 193579) | Rhizosphere microbial communities from Carex aquatilis grown in University of Washington, Seatle, WA, United States - 4-21-26 metaG | ecosystem: Host-associated > Plants > Roots > Rhizosphere... | reverse complement strand
CAGCCGCGTGCCATACAACGGTGTAATCCGTATTGTCCAAGGCTGGTCGCCGCAGTCCCGGACCAGCGCCTGTCTCAGTGGCGTAGCGTGCTGTGCGTCGACGGTGACATGCATGATCACATTGCGTCCCGATTCGAGACGTTGGCGGGAATGAACGGAGGCACTGCCCAATCCGAGGAGAGCCCGCAGTCTTGCAGCGAAGCGCATCGAATAGCCTTTGTCGTATGTTGCTCTAGTGCAAGGCTATCCAAAATCGCATTAACGCCGTGTAAAAAAAGCGCACGTCGTCATCATCGTGTCGCAATAAGGAAAGCACACGCGAAGACGCTTCGACACTTCGGTCCGGACCGAATCGTCGCGGGTGAACATCTGCGATAGTGGCCAATATGGAACCCATTTATCCTGCACTGCGCCGTGGACCACTCGACATCGAATCGAATGCGTTGCAGTTGTATAGAATTCGCAAACAACATGTCTATGCCAGTATTAACTGTCCGGCGCTCGCAATTGAGGCCGCCTGAACGAGGAGCGACACCATGTTTTCAGTGATTTTCGAGGTTCATCCGAAATCGGATCGGTGGGATGCTTATCTGGGCTACGGCAAATTGCTCAGACCGGATTTGGAGCAGATCGAGGGGTTTGTCGACAACATCCGCTACCGCAGCCTCGCCCGCGAGGGGTGGCTGCTGTCGCTTTCGGGTTGGCGCGACGAGAAGGCACTGGTTCGCTGGCGCACCCAGGCGGCTCATCATGGAGTGCAGGAGAAAGGTCGTGCCGAAGTCTTCCGTGATTATCACCTGCGGGTTGGACAGCTCACGCTGGACACCCGACTGCCCGACGGCTGTGCTCTGCATGAACAGAGGCTGGACGAGACTCAGACAGGTGAAGCGACCACAGTGACGCTGATCGACGCCAAGCGGCCAACCGAATGGGTCGAGAAGAGCAACCCGGAAGATGTCGCGACGTGGTTGGGCCTGGCGCCTAACGCTTCAGGCCTGGCTTCCTGGGATATTTTCGATGCAGTGCTCACGCCCGGTGAAATCATCCTGCTCATGTCCTGGCGCGATCAAGGTGCTGCCGAAGCATTCGAGGCATCGGCAAATCTGCCCGAGGGCGCAAGACTGCGCCGCGTGCGCGTCATACGCGACTACGGCATGTTCGACCGTCGCGAGGCGCCGCAATACTATCCTGAGGTACGCGCCGGCGCGTGAAAATCGACACGCAAGAAGCTGCGTTAAAACGCCGACGCGCGAACAGGATCGGCGCACTGACCAGGGCCAGCAGCGCCAACCCCGCTCGGTAGCACATCAATCGATATATTTCAGGCCCATCTTCTCCAGCATTTCGCGCATCTGATACATATCGAGGCCAAGCTCTCCGGCGGTAAAACGCGCACGCTTGGCACCCTCCGCAGCCTCGCGTTTCTCGGCCGCATCGGCCACTTGCGCCGCAACTTCGCGCGGCACGATCACTACGCCATCGTCGTCGGCAATCACCACATCGCCGGGGTTGACCAGCGCGCCCGCGCAAATCACTTGCACGTTTACCGAACCCAACGTCGCACGTGCGGTTCCCTTTGCACTGATCGCGCGTGAGAACACCGGAAAGTGCATCGTGCTCAGTTCCTTGACGTCGCGCACGCCCGCGTCAGTGACCAGCCCGACCGCGCCGTGCGCGCGATACGACGTCGCCAGCAACTCGCCGAACATGCCGTCCGCGTTCTCCGCCGTGCATGCAACGATCACTACGTCGCCTTCGCGGATTTGTTCGGCCGCGACGTGCAGCATCAGGTTGTCGCCCGGCTGCGCCAGCACTGTAACCGCCGTGCCGCACAGATGAGCACCCGTATAGATCGGACGCATATACGGTTTCATCAGGCCGCTGCGGCCCATCGCCTCATGGACGGTGGCGACACCGAACTTGCCCAGGCGCTCGACAATAGCGCGCTCGGTGCGCTCGATGCCGCGCTTTACGACGCCAAGATTGTTCATGGAAGGATTCATTGCTGCTCCTCAGCGGCCTTGCGCCGCAAGTGTGGTGTTCAGGCGCGGATACACGCGACGCGCGTTACCCTCGTAGATTTTGTAGCGATCGTCCGCGCTAAGCGTGGCCGCTTCGATATAGCGCTTCGTATCGTCGAACGCAAAGCCCGTAAGCGGGTCGATACCGCGCACCGCGCCTATCATCTCGGAGGCGAAAAGCACGTTCTCCACGGGCATGACTTCGGTGAGCAAGTTGATACCGGGTTGGTGATACACGCAGGTGTCGAAGAAGATGTTGTGTAGCAGATGCTCCTGCAGATCCGGCTTCTTCATCTCCTGCGCGAGTCCGCGAAAACGTCCCCAGTGGTACGGCACCGCGCCGCCGCCATGAGGAATCACGAACCGCAGCGTCGGAAAATCCTTGAACAGGTCGGAGGTCAGGCACTGCATGAATGCCGTGGTGTCTGCGTTCAGGTAATGCGCGCCGGTGGTGTGGAAGCACGCGTTGCAACTGGTGCTGACATGAACCATCGCGGGAATGTCGTACTCGACCATCTTCTCGTAGATCGGGTACCAGTAGCGGTCCGAGAGCGGCGGCGATGTCCAGTGCCCGCCGGAGGGATCGGGATTCAGGTTGATCGCGACAAAGCCGTATTCGCGCACGCACTTCTCGAGCTCAGCGATGCAGGTCCGGATATCGACGCCAGGCGACTGCGGCAGCATCGCCGCACCGATAAAATTCTCGGGGTACAGTTGCGCCACGCGATGGCACAACTCGTTGCAGATCGCTGCCCACGTGGCGCTCGTGTCGAAGTTGCCGATGTGATGCGCCATAAAACTCGCGCGTGGCGAGAATATCGTCAGATCGAGGCCGCGCTCGCGCATCTTCTTCAACTGATTCGTCTCGATGCTCTCGCGCAACTCGTCATCGGAGATGCGTAGCTCGGAGGGTGACGGCGCTGCCGTGCCGCCGTCGAGCGACGCGATCTGCCGCTTGCGCCAGGCTTCCAGCGCGGGCGGCGCGGTAGTGTAGTGACCGTGGATGTCGATAATCATGGGCATATCTCCTTCATGTGATTGAGGCGAAGCGTGAGATCAGTCAGGTCAGTTCGTCTCGGGAACAACGTTCAAGTCGCGGCCGCGCGTCTCGGGCAGCATGAATGCGGCCAGCACGACGAGGAAGTACGCGGCGCTCGCGCAGACTCCCATCGCCGCACCCAACTGCATCTTTACGCTGATCAGGCCTACCATCGTCGGCATCACCGCGCCCAGTGCACGCCCGGCGTTGCCGCACAACCCCTGCGCGGAGCCGCGGATGCGCGTCGGAAACAGCTCCGCGATATACGCGCCTGTGCCGGCTGCGGTGCCCGATTGCAGCGTGCCGAGCACGAAGCCTAGCAACAGCGTCACCGTCAGGTTGATCGGCGCAAGCGTGTACACGCCCACCGCGACAGCCTGACAGCAGGCGATGATCATGAAGGTCTTGCGACGTCCGAATGCGTCGGCCATCCAGCCGTTCAGGAAGGCGCCGGCGAAGGAGCCGAGAATGTTGATCGCGAGGTAGCCGCCGATATTGTTGATCGACAGGTTCAACACCAGTTTCAGATACGCGGGCAGCCACGTGATCATCACGTAGTTGCCGCCGTAGATGCCGAAGGTCAGCAAGATCGCTTTCAGCGTCGTCGCGCGGCTGGGCCCGGAGAACACTTCCCACATGCTGACCTTGTCGCGGTTCTTCAGCGCGATCGCTTGCTGGCGCACGTACACCGGCGCTTCTTCGATATTGCGGCGGATCCACAACACCAGCAAGGCCGGCACGATACCGAGCGCAAACAAGATGCGCCATGCAATGCCCGGCTGCACGTAATTGAACAGCACCGTCGACATCAGCACGGCGATGCCATAGCCAATTGCCCAGCCGGCTTGCAACGCACCGACCACGCGGCCGCGGAACTTCGGACCGATCGTTTCGCTGATCAGCACCGCACCGACTGCCCACTCTCCGCCGAAACCGATACCTTGCAGACTGCGCGTCAACATCAATTGCCAGAACGAATCGGTGAACGCGGACAGGAAGGTGAACAGCGAGAACCATGCGATCGTGAGTTGCAGTACCCGCACGCGTCCGTAACGATCGGACAGGATGCCGGCGGCCCACCCGCCCAGAGCCGCCATGATCAGCACGGTGGTGCCGAGAATGCCGGCTTGGCCGCGGGTCATGCCCCACAACGCGATCAGCGTGGGAATCGTGAGCGCGTACATCTGCGTATCCATCGCGTCCAGGCCCCAGCCGCTGAAACATGCCCAGAACGTACGCCTCTCGGATTTCGAGAGTTGGGTGAACCATTGAAACATCGTCTGCATCTCCTTGTTTGACGCTTTTCACCAGGCCGCGCTGCGTGTACCGACTGCCGCTGGGCAGCCCGCACGCCGAAGGTCGGCCGGGTTTCTATCGTCTTCTAGTTGTGCTTGCTGTTCCGATTGGCATTGGCCGCGATGCCCCGGTCGGTGGCCGGCATGCGGTACGACTGCGGGTTTCGTCCTGGCCGTGCGGCGTCATTTCGCGACGCCGGGAATTTGCTCACTCGCCGCTGAGGCCGTCGAATTGGCGGCAGCGATGAGCGCAGCGGCATCGCCGCCGAGCAAGTTCGTTGCGCGGGCCGCAAACACCAGCAGCCGCGGGCGATAACGTTCCATCTCGGCAGCACTCATGCGGCTGGTCGGCCCGACGATGCCAAGCGCACCGACGAGGCGCTGCTGCGCGCCAAACACCGGCGCCGAAATGCCCGATGTTTCCGGATCGCGCTCGCCGAACGAGGCGTAGCAAAACGTCTTGCGAATCGCGTCATACGGCTCGCCCTCCTCGCCAGAGAATGCCAATAGCACTCGGCCACCGGCACCGCGGTCAAGCGGCTGAACGTCGCCCTGCTGGACCTCGGCGCGGATCGAAAAGCGGGATTTGATGCGATACAAGCAGACGCGGTGGTCGCCTTCACGCACGTGAAACGACACCGCCTCACCGAGTTCGGCGTTCAGTTCGCGCATCGGCGGCAACAGGACATCGCCGAGATTGAGGCTGGATTCGTAGTGGGAACTGAGGTTGAGCGTGGCGGAGCCGAGCCGAAAGCGACCGTCGTCGAGTCGCATCAACAGCCTGTGGTGACAAAGCGCCAGCGCGAGACGCAAGAGCGTGCTCTTGTACAAACCCGTACGCACCGATAGCTCGGTCAGCGTAAGCGGCAGGTCGTCGCGCCGGAACGCAACAAGAATGGCGACGGCCCTGTCGAGCACGTCGATACCGCTGGCTGACACGCCTAACGGAGGCTGGGTGGTGCTACGCGATCTTGCCACGGCGACTCACTGTTGTTCCATCTGATAGAACTTACATTCATTGGATAGAACTACTTTACCGATTTTAGGCAAACGCGTCAACGCATGGGCGCGATTACAGCAGCGCCCCGCCCGACACCTCGATGCGCTGTCCATTCACCCAGCGATTGTCATCGCAGAGCAGCGACGCGATCATTGGGCCTATGTCGTCGGGCTGCCCCACGCGGCCCAGGGCCGTGCCTTGCGCGATCATGCGCTTGAGGTCCGGATTGTTGCGTACCATGCCTGCGCCGAAATCCGTCTCGATCGCACCGGGTGCGACCGTGTTCACGGCAATGCCGCGCGCACCCAGTTCCTTGGCGAGATAGCGCGTCAACACCTCCACACCGCCCTTCATCGCGGCATAGGCCGACGAGCCGGGATTCGTGAAGCGCGTGAGGCCGCTGGAAAGGTTCACGATCCGGCCACCGTCGGCGATCACGGGCAAGAGCTTTTGCGTCAGGAAGTACACGCCTTTGAGATGGATGTTCACCATCTCGTCGAAGGCTTGCTCGGTCGTCTGCTCGAACGGCGCGTAGTGCCCCGTACCGGCATTGTTGACGAGCCAGTCGAACCGGTCGCGGCCGAAAGTCGCGGCAAGCGCTTGCTGCACCTGACCGACAAACGGGTCGAAGGACGATACGTTGCTTGCGTCCAGCTGAAGCGCGACGGCCTTGCGGCCAGCAGCCAGGATCGCGGCCACAGCGGTGTCGGCTTCGGTTTGATTGGAATGGTAGGTGATGATTACGTCGGCACCTTTCTTCGCGAGGTTCAGCGCCGTGTTACGGCCTAGGCCACGGCTGCCGCCGGTGACGATCGCAACTTTTGTTTGTGACGCGTTCGCTGTTTTATCTGTCATCGCAGCATCCTTAAGTGAGTGTTCGGGTACCCAGTCTACGTTTGGGCAGCCGCCGTGCGAATGCCCGATCTTTCGAATTTCTTGCCTGATCCTACATTTCCTGCGGTTACTATGCTTTCTATATTTGCCGCTATGCTGTGGGCTTCAATCTTCCCTCGTCCGCGTTGGAGGATGGCCTCCTCGGTTCGAAAATCGCAATGCCAGAAAATTTAGTCGAAATTATCAGCAGACATATGGACGCTCATGGCGGTGATGGCCAGTTTGTCACTCCCATCGACGGCCTGTCTCTCATGCGCCGGACCCAGCCGGGCATACCGACTCACCTCATCTACAGACCGGCCCTTTGCCTGGTGGTTCAAGGCGGAAAATCCATATCGCTCGGTAAAAACGTTCTGGACTATACGGCGATGCAAGCGCTGATCGTGAGCGTCGAGCTTCCTGCGTTCGGCCGCATCACGCAAGCTAGCGCGCAGCAGCCTTTTATTGCCGTTACCGTTGAATTCGACACAAGCGTGATGCGCGAAGTCATGCAAGAACTGGAGGCTCCGCCCAAGCCTAACGGGAACGCCGGCTTAGGCGCGTTCGTCAGCGACTGCGATGGGCCGTTGGCCGATTGTGTGTTGCGGCTGATCCGATTACTCGACACGCCTAATGCGATTGCTGTGCTTCAGCGATCGATCGTGCGCGAGATTTGCTTTTGGTTGCTCACCGGCCCTCATGCCAGCGAGGTCTGCAAAATTGCGCTCCCGAACAGTCACACGCAACGAGTCGCCAATGCGATTTATGTGCTTCGCGATCACTATGCTCGCACGGTGCGAATCGAGGAGCTGGCTGAAGCGGCGCAGATGAGTCCATCATCTTTTCATCAGCATTTCAAAGCGCTGACTTCGATGACGCCGTTGCAGTATCAGAAGCAGTTGCGCTTGGTCGAGGCACGCCGTTTGATGGCGGATGATGCGGCCAATGTTGAAACTGCTGCCTATAAGGTCGGATATGAAAGTGCGTCTCAGTTCAGTCGCGAGTATTCGCGGATGTTCGGGACGCCGCCTAAGCGGGATGTGGCTGCGTTGAAGGCGGTTGTGGGATGAGGTATTTAGGAGCGGTTTTTACCGAGGAGCCTATCCGTTTCTTTTGCGTGAGGCACAAACTGGCAGCCGAAGGAGGCCTGTTATGCCACGCAAACAGAAAGAAGGCGTGATGATCGAGCCGGGTCAGGGACTCAATCTAGACCCGGAATTGATCAAGCAGCTGGCGCCGCGAATGTTGCATCGTTTGACGCTGGACGTACAGCTGCGGGCGCTCAAGAAGGCGATTTTCGAGCGCGTGCTGGGTGCCGAGATGACTCATCACCTCGGCTAAAGCAAGGGCGAGTCCAAGCCGGCCGAGCTGGCCAATTACCGCAACGGCAGCAGCCACAAGCGCGTCACGACCGACGACACCGTCGAATGAGAAATCCCCCGAGATCGCGACGGCACATTTGCCCCGGTTTTGATCGCCAAGCGCTATGAGATTCACAACCGCCTCAAACACAGAGTTTCGGATACGTCTGTCGCGGCTTCGAACGACATGCGCAGCTTCGTCATCAGCTCCTCCCGGAAGCCGGGACGCCCTTTGGGTTTAGGCGCAGGATCGGTCCGCACACCACCTGTGCGCGATTGCACGGCAATGAGTACAACATTCCCATCGCGAATTAAGGACTGCAAGGTCAGTATGACTTCAAGATAAGAATCGTTCCTTGCTCCGTCATAGGAAATATTCACCCACGTGCGTACGCAGCGTCATTACCACGTCTTGATATCGATTTGATATAGGACAAGTCTCGAATATTATCTTTATAAATAAATACATCGTTTTGCTAACTAATAAATTCAAATTCGGTAAGAATATGTTTAATCTTTCATCCACGACTAACATAGATTTTTCCAACACGATCGGCATTAGATTGTGCTCTCGTTCTTGTTTGCGTTAATAACGAGACGTGGCGATGGCGAATTTGCTGAAAAGAGCGAGTGCTGGCGAAGGTTGCTTTACCTCGTCTTCTGTATTTCGAAAGATTTATTTTCCGGAGCGAAGTCGCTATCTGTTGGCGTACTGCGATGGCGATAGTGCCCTCAAGCTGCACGGGCTTATGCAACAGGATGAGCGCGTCGCTGAGTGCATTTCCGAGGCCCTGGTGGAGGCACTGCCGTTTGCTGCGCTACCCCGCGTCAAGAATCCCATGCGCAGCGGCTGGCAATTCTGGGGGCGCGGTGTCTCATTCTGGGATCGCGGCTTGAAGCTGTTCCCCGACGATAGCTGGTCGCTAAGCCGCCAGATCTACTACTGCTCGGATCTATGTACTCCATACGTCGGCTGGATCGAGGGCGCGATAGTGAGCGGGCAAGACGCTGCTGCGCGCGTTGTTAGCGAAATGACGCCTACGCTCGGGGGCACCGTGTGTCGCGATGCGTTGATAGCCTAAATCTGACTCTCTGGCTTGCATTCAAACTCAAGGAAAAGGAAATGAACGAAGATACCCCACATCGACCGGTCGTCCTCACTGGCGACCGTACCACCGGCCCACTACATCTCGGACACTATGTCGGTTCCCTCAGGAGCCGACTTGCGGTGCAAGATAGCCATAAGCAATTTCTCCTGCTCGCGGATGCGCAGGCATTGACCGATAACGCATCCGACCCAAAGAAGGTAACGCAGAACGTCATTGAAGTAGCACTCGACTATCTAGCGGTCGGAATTGATCCAAGCAAGACGACGCTATGTGTGCAGTCTTGCCTACCCGCGCTCAGCGAACTGTCAATGCTGTACTTAAACTTAGTGACGGTCGCTCGCCTGGAGCGCAACCCAACCATCAAGGAAGAAATTCGGCTGCGAGGCTTCGAACGTGATATTCCCGCAGGCTTCCTGTGCTACCCCGTAGCGCAAGCGGCAGACATAACGGCGTTTCGGGCCACCGTCGTCCCCGTTGGCGAGGACCAACTCCCCATGATCGAACAGACCAATGAGATCGTGCGTCGCATCAATCGACTGATGGGGCGTGAGTTGCTTCCAGAGGCCACCGCCATGGTGGCGAATATAGGTCGCCTGCCAGGCATCGACGGCAAAGCCAAGATGAGCAAATCCCAAGGCAACGCCATCACGCTATCGGCGTCAGCATCGGATATCAGTCAAGCCGTCAAACAGATGTACACCGATCCCAACCATCTGAAAATTTCCGATCCGGGGCAGGTGGAAGGCAACGTTGCCTTTACTTACCTTGATGCGTTCGATGAGGACAAGCCGGCCATTGAAGAGCTAAAGCGCCAATATCGTCAAGGAGGATTGGGCGATTCAGTGGTGAAGCGGCGACTCGAAGCGTGTTTGCAGGAACTCTTGGCGCCAATAAGAGAGCGGCGGTCAGCTCTCTCTAGAGATCCCGGCTACCTTCACGACGTGATCCGGACTGGTACTCTTGCCGCACGAGAGATCACGCAGCAAACACTGGATGCCGTGAAAGCCGGCATGGGCCTTTATTCACTTCAAGCAGTATCGTCAACCTAAAACGCCTGCCAGTCCTCAATCGGTGAACCGCCTCGCCCGGCGGGTACAGGATGCTTCTGGCAATCGCCCGCATCTCAGCGGCAGTCTCAGGGTCCATAACGCTGTATGCGCGCTTAGTTGGAGGCAACAGCGCGCCACCTACCGATCCGCCCCGCATTGCGTCTTCGGGAATGACCACAACACTGTCGCCGCACACCATCTCCTTGAGCGTCTGCACGACATCGAGATCGGCACCGCTTTTGACAAGGCGATTGTGCAGTGAAAACTCTTGCCAAAAACCGCGCGCACACGCTTCACCAACTCGGCATCCTTAGCCCACACATCGGCATAAGCCATCGCCGCAAATTTCTTCCCTGCTTCGGCCGCCTCTCTCCGCTTTTGTTCCGGTTCGAACGTCATGTATTCCTCGTCGCGTCGATACATCATGTAGCGGCGCCGCCCGTCTGTCTTCAATTCCGTCGCCATTCACCGTCCGTCCAATAAACGATGGGTTTGTCGAAGGCGGATCAGCTCACCCCCCCTAACGCAGGGGCATTGCAATGAGCATCCAGCATGAGCTTCGATTTTTCAGCGCCCGAATATACTGGTTTTATATCGGATAAATCGGGATGCGCAATGGGCCGCGTAAGTCGCTCGATCCCGTCCCAAGCAATAATTCTCCAGCAGGTGCACAATCTACTAAGCCCATGCAGTCGCACGCGACGCCGACGGCGTTGAATGAAGGGCAACCTCGTTGCGCAAACAAACGGATTTTTCAAAGCGCTCGGCCTGACCAACCTCAGACCGGGCGCGGCTTAACCTACACAAAGGAAAACCCATGTCGAAATCAGTATCTGCGTCAGCCTCCGGTCAATTCAAAATCGGTGGCGATATCGAAGTCAACCGCCTAGGCTACGGCGCGATGCGTATTACCGGCAAAGGCATATGGGGCGACCCCGCCGATCCGGCGGCCGCGCTCGCCACGCTCAAGCGCCTGCCCGAACTCGACGTCAACTTCATCGATACCGCCGATTCCTACGGCCCCTATGTCAGCGAAGACCTGATCCACGATGCCCTGCATCCGTACAAGGGCTTGCTGATCGCGACCAAGGGCGGCCTCACGCGCCAGGGACCGGACCAGTGGGCCGCTGTAGGCCGTCCCGAGTACCTGCGCCAATGTGTGCTCACGAGCATGAAGCGTCTTGGCGTCGAGCAAATCGACCTGTGGCAATTGCATCGGATCGATTCGAACCTGCCGCGCGAGGTGCAATTCGAAGCCATCGCCGCGATGCGCAAAGAGGGATTGATCCGTCACGTGGGCTTGAGCGAAGTGGCCGTCGATGACATCAAGGCCGCAGCCGAGTACTTCCCCGTGTCGACCGTACAGAACCTGTACAACCTGGTCGAGCGCAAGAGCGAAGACGTGCTCGACTATTGCGAGAAACACAATATCGGCTTCATCCCGTGGTTTCCGCTAGCATCGGGCGAACTCGCGAAGCCGGGCTCAATCCTTAGCAAGATCGCCGGCGAACGCGACGTGACCACCGGTGCGATTGCACTTGCGTGGCTGTTAAAACGCTCGAAGGTCATGCTGCCGATTCCAGGTACCAGCAGCGTTGCCCACCTCGTCGAGAATGTTGCCGGGGCACATGTCGAGTTGAGCGATGCCGAGTTTGCCGAACTCGATCGCCTGGGACGCAAAGCGGCTTGATCGCCAAGCGCATCACCTAACTGCCATGAAAATCGAGCAGCGCATTGCATCGCGCTCGCTCGAGTCGACCTCCTGCTGCGCCACCTCGAATCCGTTCAGCGTATTGAGCGACGGCTAAACCGCTGCTCAATCACGGTTGAGCCCCACTGTGATCCCTCTGCCTCTTCCGTCAATCTAAAGCCCGACGATTCATATAGGTGACGCGCAGCGTCGAGGCCTTTGAAGGTCCAAAGGTAAGTCTCGTCAAATCGCCGATCGACAAAATCGAGTGCGTTCGCCAGCAAGCGCCGCCCGACGCCTGTGCCGCGTAACGATTCGTCAACGATGAACCAGCGCAGGTGAGCGATGTCTCCACTGCCTTCCCCGTCGATCGCGATCGACGCCAATGATCTTCCGTTCTCGACATAAAGCCAAAGTGCCTGATCGGGCGAAGGCAAGGCCTGAGTAAACTCGGCAAGCTCGGTGGCGACTTTCTTTTCAAAGAACACCCCGAAACCGGACACCTGGGAATAAAAACGCGCATGCAGACTTGCTACGTCACCGATACACCCAGGCTGATAACCCTGCCGGATCTGCTCATCGATCGAAGCCGCCCGTTTCAATTCTTTGCCGGCATTGTCTTGCGCCAAGGCATCCGCATAAAGTGAGAGCGATCGAACCAGCGTCTGCTGATCGGCGGGAACCAGTCGCCTGAGAGCGCTCGATACTTGATCGGTTGCAAATCGATCGATCTTTTTCTGCAACTTCCTTCCTGCCGCTGTCAAATAAAGCGCGGATGACCGTGCATCGTGGCTCGCCACCTCCCGACTCACCAGCCCCATCGATTCCAATTTGTCCAGTTGCCTGCTCGTGTTCGATTTGTCGAGCCGAAGGATGTCGGCCAAGTCGCGTGCCTGGATTCCGGGCGTGAGGCCGATTTCGATAATCGCGTGGACCGCCGACGGAGCAAGATCGCTGTCCGCCAAGGTATTGCGCATGAAGCCGAGCTCCCGCACCAACCGACGCGAGAATTCGCGCAGCTCGAGTATGGTGTGATCGCGTGATTTTTCCGGAACATCGACGTAGTCCATCGCTCGCCCCACTAAGTTGCGTAGTTAAGTTGCGTAGTGCAAGTTGCCTACTTTAGTTGCAATACGCAACCAATATACTTGCGCATCGCAACCTATTCAAGAAAATTTCGCCGCCACATCCCAAATTTATAACTCGCGACCTATACTTACAAAAACCTTTCAACATGGCGGTTCCGGAAGCCGCCTGCATCCTTGGAGGTGTTCAATGGCCAATTTATCTGGCGATGCAATCGCACATTTGAAAGCCACGACGAGAGGACAAGTGCTGCTGCCTGTCGACCCCGATTTCGACCAAGCGCGCAGCATATGGAACGCGATGATCGATCGCCGTCCGGCGATGATTGTGCGCTGCGCGGGGGTCGCCGATGTTCGTCGCGCGGTGGACTTCGCACGGGATAACGACTTGCTGCTCACGGTGCGCGGCGGCGGCCACAACATCGCCGGCAGCGCCGTCTGCGACGATGGTTTGATGATCGATTTGTCGCCGATGAAATCGGTGCGCGTCGATCCCGCGGCGCGTCGCGCCTATGTCGAACCCGGCGCCACGCTCGGTGATTTTGACCATGAGGCGCAAGCCTTCGGGCTGGCGACGCCGCTCGGGATCAATTCGACCACCGGCGTGTCCGGTCTGACACTCGGTGGAGGATTTGGCTGGCTCAGTCGCAAGTATGGAATGTCGGTCGACAATCTCGTATCCGCGGATATCGTGACTGCCGATGGAGCACTGGTACACGCCAGTGCCGACTCCCATGCGGACCTGTTCTGGGCGATTCGCGGCGGCGGCGGCAATTTCGGCGTCGTCACGATGTTCGAGTTCCGGCTGCATCCGGTGGGCCCGGAGGTGTTTGGCGGCCTTGTCGTATTGCCGCTGGCCCAGGCGAAAGATGCGCTCATCAAGTATCGCGCCGCGGCACGCGACATGCCGGACGATCTGACTGTCTGGGTCGTATTGCGACTTGCGCCGCCGCTACCGTTCCTGCCATCCGAGGTCCACGGCAAACCGGTCATCGCGTTTGCGATCTGCTACACCGGCGCCATCGAAGACGGACCGCGTACGGTCGAGGCGGTACGCCGCCTGGGCACCCCCTACGGTGAGCATCTCGGCCCGATGCCCTATGCGGCATGGCAAAAGACCTTCGATGCGCTGCTGGTGCCCGGTGCACGCAACTACTGGAAATCGCACAACCTGACCGACTTGCCGGACGGCTTGCTGGATGTATTGATCGACGCCATCGCCAAGCTGCCCTCGCCGCAATGCGAGATCTTCTTCGGCCAGATCGGCGGCCAAACAAGTCGTGTCGCGGTCGAAGCCACCGCCTACGCGAGTCGAGATACCCAATATGTGATGAATGTGCACGGCCGCTGGAACGACGCAAGCGATGACGAGCGATGCATCGCATGGGCGCGCGCGTTTTTCAAGGCGGTGGAACCCTTCGCGTCGGGTAGCGTGTACGTGAACTTCCTGACGGAGGATGAAAGCGAGCGCGTCGGCGCGGCCTACGGTCCGAACTTCGCCCGTCTAGTGGCTGTTAAGGCGCGCTACGATCCGCATAACCTCTTTCGCCACAACCAGAACATCAAACCGTCATCGTAGTTTGATGACTATCCGTTCACGGAGTAGGATTGCTGATCCGTCTCGCGACATCCGGCGCTCAGCCGTATTTCAGGGAATACAGCATGATTACTCTGTTTTCGTATCCGGGCCTATACGGCCTCGAAGACAATAACGCGTACGGCCTGAAGGTTTTCGCGTTCCTGAGGCTATGCGGCCTGCGTTTCGACCATCAACATATTCTTGATACGAAATCGGCGCCGCGTGGCCAGCTTCCGTATCTGGTGGACGGCGAGCAAACGATAGGCGACAGCGATGCCATCATCGCCCATTTGATCCACGCGTACGACCTGACCATAGACCGTGCCTTGACGAGCTCCCAGAGGGACCTGCACCTTCTGATCCGGCGCACACTCGATGACCTCTATTGGGTGATGTCGTACTCGCGCTGGCGCGATCCGCGTTTCTGGCCCACCTTCAGGGACGCGGTCCTCATGGCGCACCGCGATATCGCGGCGAGCGACCTCGAAGCGGCACAAAAATACAACTTCGAGCGATATCACTACCAGGGCATCGGCCGCTTTGCGCCCGAGGACGTCTATGCACGCGGCATCGCCGACCTGCAGGCGCTGGCGAACATGCTCGCCGATGACGGTTATTTCTTCGACCCCGAACCGAGCAGCATCGACGCCAGCGTGTATGGCTTCGTGGCGAACATCTACTTCTACGAAATCGACACGCCGCTCAAACAGTTCGTTTTGTCGCAGCCGAATCTGGTCCGATACTGCCACGCGATGCACGCCGCGGTTAGCAACGCCAATGAAAACGCCAACGAAAAGGCCAATAAAGACGCTAAATCGGCTCCCCCAACTAAAATTCAATGAGAACGCTTTCAAATGTCTGATCTGATCGTTCATGGCGGCATTCCCCTGGTGGGCCGCGTGACTCCCTCCGCAAACAAGAACGCCGTACTCCCTATCCTATGCGCGACGCTGCTCACGCGTGAGCCGGTGTGCCTGCATGGCGTGCCGGATATCACCGACGTGCGAAAGATCCTCGCCGTATTCCGCGAATTGGGAAGCACGATAGAAGGCGAACTCAAGCAAGGCGTGCTCACCATACATCATCGCGACACCCGCTTCGACGAAACGAGAGACCGTCTGCCCGAGGAGATGCGCTCGTCCATCATGCTCGTCCCTCCTCTGCTCGCGCGCTTCGGCGCGGCCCGCATCGAAAACGATGTGCAAGGTTGCACGCTCGGCGTGCGCGAGATCGATCCGCATGTGGATGTGCTCGAAGGGTTCGGCGCCACGGTAACCCGTACGCCTGGGGCTTTGGTCGTGCGCGCGCCGCAACCGTTGCACGCTTTTCAATGCTGGCTCGACTATGCATCGGTGACGACGACCGAGAATTTCGTCATGTGCGCAGTGCTGGCAAGCGGCACCTCGACGCTCACCAATGCGGCGTCGGAGCCTCATGTCCAGGAGTTCTGCCGTTTCATGGCTTTGATGGGCGCACGCATCGAGGGGCTGGGCACATCACGGTTGACAATTACCGGCGTCGAAAGTCTGCGCGGCGCGGATTTTACGTTCGTCCAGGATTTCCATGAAGTGGTGACCTTCCTGGCGCTCGGCGCCATCACCGGTGGCGACATTACCGTCAAGAATTCGGCTCCGGAACATTTCCCCTTGATCGATCGGACCTTCGCGAAATTCGGAGTCAAGGTGAGCCATACCGATGGCTGGTCCAAGGCCACCGTCGATGACCGCCTGCGCGTGCGCGAACCGTTCACCAAAAATATTCTGCAAAAGGTCGAAGCTGCGCCATGGCCTTATTTCCCGGCCGACCTGCTGCCGATTTTCATCGCATTGGGCGTGCGCGCCGAGGGCAATACGATGTTCTGGAACAAGGTCTACGACGGTGCACTCGGATGGACATCGGAGTTGGGCAAATTCGGCGCCCACGCGTTTATCTCCGATCCGCACCGAGTCGTCACGTTTGGAGGCAAGCCGCTCACACCGGCCGAGGTGGAAAGTCCATACATCATTCGTGTGGCGATCGCGCTGCTGATGCTCGCCGCCAGCATCGACGGCAGCTCGAAAATTCTCAATGCAACGCCGATCCGACGCGCGCATCCCGGATTTGTCAAAAATCTGGTTTCGCTTGGCGCGCGTATCGAATGGACGGAAGCCGACGACTAAGCGTGTGAGTGCGCGGCGCGTGTTGCAGGACTGCGACGGTGTGCCGCGGTCCTGTCCGCTCTTGCTGTTTCGTTACGCGACGTCCACGACGATTTTCGCTTTGGCATTCCCTTCCGTGATTGCCAGGTAGCCCTGCTCGGCGGTCGTGAGGTCGAACCGGCGCGGGTCCACGTGTGGCACCAGCTTGCCCTCCTCGACCAGGCGCGTCGCGATACGCAACATATCTCCGTAGTGGTCGCGATGCTTGCCTGTCAGTAGCGCGGATAGCGTGAACACCCCCGAATAGCTCGCCTCACGAAACGAAAGCGGCGCCAGCGCATGGGTGCCCCATCCCAGCGCGCTCACGACATGCCCGAACTGCTTCACTGCCGCGAACGACGCATCGAGCGTCGTGCCGCCGACCGTGTCCGCGACAATGTCGAACCCTAAGCCTTGCGTATATTGCTTGACGTATTCCTCGGCGGAAAATCCGCGATAGTCGATATGCGTTGCACCATATTGCTCGATTACCTCCCGATCGCTCGCGCTCGCTGTCGCAAACACTTGGGCGCCTAGCGCTTTCCCCAACTGGACCGAAACGTGTCCAACGCCGCCGGCGCCACCTTGTACCAATAACGTTTGACCGGGCTGCACATTCGCCCGGTCGACAATTCCCTGATACGAGGTGATGAAGCTAAGCGGCAGCGCCGCCGCTTCCCGCATTGAGAGATTCGAAGGTTTATGCGCAATCAAGCGTGCATCGACTGCCGCAAACTGCACGAGCGAACCTTGGATGCCACCGACGCCGCCGGTCAAACCGTACACTTCGTCGCCTACTTTAAAGCCGCTGACGCCATCTCCGATCGTTTCGATCACACCTGCCATGTCCATTCCCAGCACCAGCGGCAACGGATGCTTCGCGTGCGCTGCGCTTCCTGCGCGGATCTTGGTATCGAGCGGATTGAGGCCGCTCGCCTTGATGCGCACAAGCACCTGACCGTGACCCACCGTCGGCCGCGAAAGCTCGGTCATTTCGAGCAGGCCGTCATACCGATTCAATACGAGCGCTTGCATGTTCATGATCTATTTTCCTGAAGGGGGATTGAATTTGCTTGATTGATCATCACCCATGCGAGAAAGTACGTAAATCGACGTTATTGCACGTCGTCCAAACATTTATGCATGGGGCAATATGGACTGGAGCGATATCCGCGTGTTTCTCGCGATCGCGCGTACTGGCACGCTAGGCGCCGCGGCGAGGCTGACCAGTCAAACGCAGCCGACCATGGGCCGTCGGCTGCGAGCGCTCGAGTCGGCTGTGGGTCAAACGCTTTTTCAGCGCACGACCGATGGCCTGATCCTGACTGACGAGGGCACTGCGGTGCTGGCGTACGCAGAAAGGATGGAAGAGGATGCCAACGCGTTCGAGCGCGCGCTTCTCGGCAAGGAGCAGCATCTGACCGGAACGCTACGCGTATCTTCGTCGGACTGGTTTGGCATCCACGTTCTAACCCCTGTTTTCGCGACGTTCCTGCGTAACCACCCGCGTCTTTCCATCGAGCTGGTTACCGATTCTCGCCGGCTCAATCTGGCGCGGCGCGAGGCGGATCTGGTCTTTCGGATAACGCCGTTCGATGAGGCCGATGTCATCCAGCGCAACCTCATGACAATGGCGTACGCGCTATACGGACCCACCGACATTGTTCCGCCCACGGCCGGCGATGGCAAGGGCTATGGCCTGATCACGATGAACAGTGCATTCGAAACGCTGCCGGACGTCAGTTGGGTGAAAGCGATGTTGCCCCGGGCGCATGTGGTATTTGGCAGCAATAATCGCGGCGCGCAAGCCCGGATGTGTGCGGAGGGCGGCGGTCTCGCGGTGTTGCCATGTCCTCTTGGCGACAACACGGCGGGGATACAACGTATCGACCTAGGTGAAGCGCCGCCAAGCCGCGACGTGTGGTTCGGGTATCACCGCGATTTGCGCCAGCTCACGAGACTGCGCGCTTTGCTCGATCTCGTGATCGATAAGCTCGCGAATGTGTGAAACGACCGGCGGGTGAAATGTCAAGCGAGGCGACAAAACGTGGGACACCGCGGTGGGTGCGCACGCTCCTGGCTTTGCACTCCTGCCTTACCGCGCAACACTGAGCGGCACGAAGCCGCAATGCGCGAATAGCCCTTCCGAGGGCGTGTTCCCCACAGTGACCATCGCGCAACACGCGTCATGTCCAGCGAAAACGAGATTTGCGAGCGCACTCTTGACCAAGCCGCTCGCCATGCCCTTGCCCTGCATCGAGGGCTGGGTCGCCACCATCACGATCACCGGACAGTCGTACAGATCATGATCCGTGACAACGCAGACCGACAACAATTCGCTCTCATGCTCGATCACCGACGATGCAGCGTACAGGCAATCCCCGTAGCGGCCGTCGAACAGCGAGTGGGCTTCTTCAATGTAATCCGTTTCGGTTTGCCCAAGGTCGTCGGTCGTCCCCTTGAAGGCGGTGAAAAACAGTGTCCCGAGTTTCTCGGCGTCGTCTGCCTTGAGCATGCGGATGCCCTCGTCCGTCGCGACGAAGGTGTCGAACTTGGGCAACGCGGCACGCCACATCCTGCTCTGCACGCGCTTTGGCTTTGGATCCATGACTGGCCGTCCTTCGAAAATCGTTATCCGGCTCCTACCTGCTCATTCCAACCATCCGAACCACTCCACCCGCTCCAACGACTCCGATTATGACTGTCCCGGCATCACGATGGGTGGTACTGGGTTCGTGCGACTTTGCGCAGCAACGCTCCTACGCCAGCGCACGGTCGCCAACATCGATGCGACGACGATCAACCCTCCGCCCGTCCAGGCCGTTGCCGAGATCCGTTCACCGAGCCACAGCCACGCGAACAATGCTCCGAACGCGGGTTCGCTGCCCATCAATAGCGCAACACGCGTCGGACTACTGCGCTTGACCGCGTAATTTTGTGCGAAGAACGCGAACAGCGTGCAAGCGACAACCAGATAAAACACGCCACCCCAAAACATATGATGCGCCGCAAACGACGGCACGCGCGGCCAATGATGCGGCGCGATCGCGAGCGCCAACACGGCGCTTCCCAATGCGACCACGCCCGACTGCACCGCCGTCACCGACAGAGGGGGCAAGGCCGAGGTTTGCATCACCCGCTTCGTCACGCACACGGTCACCGCGCGCAGCAGCGCCGCGAGCAGGATCAACGCGTCGCCAGGCGTGAGCACGAAGGCTACGCCCCCGGCCAGTAACCATGCGCCCAGCAGCGAAAGCGCGACCGCCGCCCGTTCGATGGGACTCGGCCCACGCTTGAGCATCGCCCATTCGACCAGCGGCGTCAGCACCACACACAAACTGATCAGGAAGGCCGCGTTGGATGCGGGCGTGAGCAACACGCCGAACGTCTCGCTCAGGAAAATGCCGAGCAACAGTACCCCAGCGCCCAGCACGCCACGCAGCGTACGAGCATCGGCATGGCGCAACGCGCGTAGCGCGGGAGACAGTAGCACGAACGTGATACCGAACCGCAGCGCCAGTAGACCGAGCACCGGATAGAAGGCCAACGCGCTCTTGACGATTCCGTAACTGGTGCCCCACACCACCGCAACCGCGAGCAGCATCAAATCGGACAGCAACAGCAGGCGTTCTCGTTTGGACATGATAGCTCTCAGGAGATGAGTGCTCATTGTCCGGTGTTGCGTTCATGGCGATAATCGGGCCCACACGCAAAGCTTTTATGTCACATATGCATTAATCTGGGGCTTTCGCCGGAATTATCCGGAGATGGGCTCGATGAATCCAACTGAACTCTTCGCATTGCTGCCCGACATGGCCGTGTTCGCACGCGTGGTCGATGCCGGCAACTTCTCGGTGGCCGCGCGCCAGCTCGGCAGTACGCCGTCGACGGTCAGCCGCCAGATCAAGCGCCTCGAAGAAGCACTCGCCACGCGCTTGCTGGAACGCTCGACCCGCAAGGTGCGCGTCACGGAATCGGGCGCACAGATGTATCGGTACTGCCGCGATATGGTGGGTGCCGCGTCAGAGGCGGTCGACGCAGCCGGACAATTGGTCGGCCGGGCGCAGGGAAAAGTGAGCGTGAGCGCGCCGACAGCGTATGCGAAAACGGTGATTCATCCGCTCGTTCCTGGCTTTTTACGCGCTTATGCGGAAGTCGACCTTCAGCTGCTGTTCACGGACCACGAAGTCGATCCGCTCGTCGACGATCTCGATCTCGTGATTCGGCTTACGGAACACCCGGCTCCCGGCCTCGCGGGCCGACGGCTCGGGTCGGTGCGTTGGGTGCTATGCGCGTCGCGCGCGTATCTGCAGGCGCGCGGCACACCGGAGCATCCGCGCGATCTTGCGCAGCACGATTGCGTGTACCTGGGCGAGACGGCCGACGACAACCGCTGGCGCTTGCGTCGCGGCACGGAAGCCCAGACCGTCGAGGTGAGAGGACGCTACATTGCAAATCATGCGGGCGCGCGACTCGAAGCGGCACAGCAGGATTTGGGCATCGCGAGTTTGCCCGAATTTGCCGCAGCCGATGCACTGCAGCGCGGCGAACTGGTGCAGGTGCTTGCCGACTGGGATCTCGAGGCGCGTGCCTATGTCGGCTCGGTATGGCTGTTGTATCCGCCGAATCGTTTTTTACCGCCGAAGGTGCGCGTGTTGATCGACTACCTGGCCGAGCATATCCACGACGCGGACTGAACGTTGGCACCGGGGGCGGTGGCGCTAACCGCTTTGACGGCGGGTTGGCGCGCTAGCCGGCGGTTGGCACGACGGCGGCAATCACTGCATCGGCCGCCATGCAACGCACGACGTCATCCTGCCGCAGGACGGCGCAGGAACGCGAGCAACACACCAAACACGATCATCAACGATCCACTCACGCGATTGAACCATCGGAAACCGCGCGTGCCGTTCGCCAAGGTTCCTAGCCGCGCGCCAATCACCGAGTAGACCGTGATGGCGACCAGTTCAAGCAACAAGAACGTCGTGCCAAGCACCAGGAAACTGGTCGCATAGGCGGACGGATCCACGAATTGCGGGAAAAACGCGGTGAACACCAGGATCGCCTTCGGGTTGCCCGCGGCGACGAGGAACTCCTGTTTGGCAAGCCGACGCAGTTTGCCCGAGGCCGGGCCGCTGCCCGCCGTCACCGCTCCAGCCGAACTGGAAAACTGAGCCGGACCGCCGCGGAACAGTTTGATACCAATCCATACCAGGTAGGCCGCGCCGCCAAATTTCAACATCGTGAACAAGGTTTGCGAAGCAAGCAGCAACGCCCCAAGACCGAAGCCGGCGATCGCGATCATGACCGCGAACGCCAGCAAGCGTCCAAACGCCGCACAAACGGAAGAGCGCACGCCATCTCGCGCACCGTTGGATAGCGACAGCACGTTGTTCGGACCCAGTGCCATGTTGATCGCGAAGCACGCGGGAAGAAAGAATCCGTAGTTTTGAAATGACATGAGGTACCGCCTGTTTATTGCAATGCATGAGATTGAATCGAAATTATGCATCCTTTATTTCGTGCTCTACCGATTTTACGAAGACTTTACGAGTCTGCGGCTATTGTTTCGAGCAGTTGATTTCGCAGCCTCGTGCTGCATGTTCCCTGGAGTTCCCCGTGTTTGAAACAGGCAAGAATTACACTCGTGAAGACATACATACACTGTGTGGTGGCAACAAACAATCGTTCCTGCCGACCAGCAAAGGTAAGGTAGTCGCCGCCTGCCTGCGGCCCGAGCTTAATCCGCAAGCGCCCGATGTCATCCTGGTCAATAGCAGCGCGTCGGCGCGTGCAGCAGGCCGCACGCTGGCCAAGCAAAACGAGGCTATCCCCGTTTTCATTTGGCAAGCAACCGATCGCTTTCGCTATGTAGGCCACTACGCCGCAGCGGAGTCGCTGACGGCCCCGCTCGATTGCGCGCCCTATGCGCGCAACACCAGTTTCACGCCTGGACAGATTTCGCGCGTGATCAAACTCAAACGAAACTAACAACGCGAGATGACTGCGGCGACAGCCGCTTAGGTCGGTATCCATGAGCCATGGAGGCCGGCCGGCACCCGCCGCGGCAAGTGCACAACCGCGCGCGGTGGGCCGGCAGGATGTCGCGCATCAAGGATGATGAGGCTTCCGCCGGCACTCCCCGCATCGTGCGCGCATGTGAAAATGAATCCGTTCTCTTCGCCACGAGCGCCCGAGTCCGCAACGAACGCCGGTTCGCATACCGTCACCGCTGCGGGAAATCGATGGACGACTTTCCTTCCTGTCGTCAGGTCGTATCGCGCTATCGCTTCGAACGCACCGGCTTGAGTCGCCTCGCCGGGCCGAGGTTCGCGCAGCAAAGGAAGGATTCCCGCGGTTGCAGGGCGCGAAGTCCCTCATTGCAGAAGAGCCCGGTTCGGCCGCCGCAGCGAGGTGCGATCCCAATGGCCAACCATGCGTTGCCAGCATCGTGCCTCCCATCGCCAGAAAACCGCGTCGCGTCAGACCACGTAGTCGATTGCCCATGAGCTGCTCCGTGCAGACAACGAAGATGATCGCAAAATATCGCCCGCTAACCTGCCCTATCGGACCATCCCGAGCGAGGCAATTGTCGTTTTCCTGCTGGAACCAGCGCCTATACTAAACCAGCCGGGTCGGGAGCGCCGGAAGCGCCCCGTTGCCTGGTCGAACCATCACGCAACGGGTTATCGGCACCACGTCCGGCCGTTTGCACCGGTGGCGCCCGCGATCCTGCGCGGGCCGCTGCTCAATATTCTAAAGGAGAGCACCATGATGAAGCACACGCTTATTGGCACCCTCGTCCTCGGCTTGAGCTTTGCGCTACCCGCCGCCGCCACGCAAATGAACGTTTCGAAAATGAAATGCGCGGACTTCGTCGCGGTCGACGACCAGTATCGGCCCGCACTCGTCTACTGGGTAGCCGGCGCCGATCATCTGGGCGTCATCGAGACCGACACCATGGTGGAAGACACCGCAACGCCTATCGCCGCGATCGTCGCCGAATGCCAGAAGACTCCGCAGATGATGTTCAAGACCAAGGTCCGCCAGATGTATAGTAGCGGCAAGCTCGCCCTCTTCGATCACCATTGACGTCTGCGGGTGGGCCGCCACCGTGCGCGACCTCGCCGACAAGGTCCCTGTGCTCGACAATCCGCGTCGGCGGCGTACCCGCCCCAAAATTGCCGATTGCGGCAACCCGTTGCAGCGCTTAAAGTATTGTATCGCCCGTGCCGTTAGCCAATGATGCACGCCAAAGACCTCCGGGCTTCCTATGATCCTTCGTTTCTGTCGGCGCGCGAGCGTCGGCGCCAAGCTCACCTTCATTGTCTGTGTACTTGCGGCTCTGATCATTTTGACCTTAACCTTGACCGTGACCCGCTCGGCGGGATCCTTGGTCAGCGAGCAAACGCTCGCGAGCATCGACG
>Ga0265338_10003117_pt1 | contig 23719 bp, 18 predicted proteins | sample 42126metaG_FD_193579 | JGI IMG/M metagenome (GOLD analysis project Ga0265338, IMG submission 193579) | Rhizosphere microbial communities from Carex aquatilis grown in University of Washington, Seatle, WA, United States - 4-21-26 metaG | ecosystem: Host-associated > Plants > Roots > Rhizosphere... | reverse complement strand
GTGCGCATCATGCCTTACCGCACACTGGACGACCGGATTGACGGCGTCGTGATCACTTTCGCGAACATCACCGTGGCCAAGAAGCTGGAGGGGAAGTTGCGCGGCAAGCACACGGCTTTGGAAAAGCTTGTCGCAGAAGATTCTGCGGAGCGGGCGGCATCCGAAGCGGCTGGCGGGAAGCGAACGAGGGCGGCTGGCAAAGCGCGGCGCACGCGCAAACGGTGAAGCGTCCGCATCATGCAAAAGCCGCCGCCATCATCAGCCCAGCCCGCCCAATTGCGCAGTCGGGCCGAAGCCCATTTGCGGGAGCAGAAGAAATTGAAAGCCGGCGTTGCGAAGACCGGAGCGGATTCCCGGCGGCTGCTCCACGAATTGCAGGTCCATCAGATTGAGCTGGAGATGCAGAACGCCGAGTTGCGGCAAGCCCGGGATGAACTGGAAGTGGCGCTGGATAATTTTACCGACCTCTACGATTTCGCACCGAGCGGCTATTTTACCTTCGCCCCAACGGGGGCCATCCTTCAGGCCAACCTGACCGGGGCAACGCTGGTCGGAATCGAACGGTCCCGTTTGGTGGGCCAGTCTTTTGGGCAGCTGATTTCCGCCGAGTTTCGTCCGGCTTTCAGCACTTTTCTCGAACAAGTTTTTGCCGGCGAGGCCAAACAATCCGGTGATTTTGAGCTTGCTGGCAAAGGCCAGCCGCTCCGGTTCGTGAACATCGAAGCCCAAGGCTTGCTCAACGGGCAGGAATGTCGCGCCACGGTGGTGGACATCACCGCGCGCAAGTCTGCGGAGGCGGTCCAGCGCCGCCTGGAGGTAATGACCGCCTCGAACCGGAAGCTGGAGCAGGAAATTATCCGGCGCAAAACGCTGGAGCAGGCCCTCAGGACCAGCGAACAACAATTACGGCAATTGTCCCGCGAAATTCTGCTCGCCCAGGAAGATGAACGAAAGCGCATCAGCCGCGAACTGCATGACACGGTCCTGCAAACGCTGGTGGGCATCAGTGTCCATCTGGCGTCCTTGACTCCGAAACCGGCGGACAATCCCACGAGCCTCCGACGGAAAATTTCGCAGACGCAACTGCTCGTGGAAAAATCACTGGCTATGGTGTATCGGTTCGCCGTGGAACTGCGCCCGACGGTTTTGGACGATTTGGGACTGATTCCAGCGCTACACACTTTTATGAAGGATTTCATGAAGCGGACGGGCGTGCGGGCGCGTTTGACCGCCTACGCGGCGGTGAACCAACTGCCTCTCGGCCAGCGTGCCGTCCTCTTTCGCGTCGCCCTGGAAGCCCTCAATAACGTGGGCATCCATGCGCAGGCCAGCGCGGTGGAAGTTGAAATTAAAAAACTGCCGGACTGGATTTGCCTTACGATAAATGACGACGGCAAATCCTTTGATGTGAAACGTGTGCTCCGCACGAAAGGAAACGGCCGATTGGGATTGCTCGGCATGAGGGAACGGTTGGAGATGGTCGGTGGCAAATTCTTGATCAAATCCACGCCCGGTCATGGCACCACCGTCACCGCCCGGATTCCAGTCACTACCAAAGGCGCGGAAAAGGATGGAAAACGGTCAAATGAAAAAAAGTCTTGAACTCTTAAGAACGAATCACTGTTTTGCCAGTGGAAGATCACATCCGTTCGCATTCCTACAGACTGAGGGTTCGAGCGCTAACCCCTAATTTTACAGCGGATTCCCGCTGTCGGACGCCCGCAGGAACCGTTTCTTCTTGAGGTGTTCGCCCAAGGTCGTAGGCTCTTTTGCGATTAGAAAACTACGAGTCCAAACTGGTGCAACATCCTTGCGAGCGACGGTTACTCTGCGGTCGCAAAAAGGCAACATCGCGCACTCCAGAAGGGAAAATGCTCGGTGAATCGCACAGTTCGCCTCGTGAAATATATAATTATCTGGGGCGGATTCAGAATTTCACGTTCTTTAGCATCATAGGGTATCACCCCATATCCATATCCGGTCCATCGCGTATCTTACCTCCATGAAAAATCATAAAATTGTAAGTTGTGTGGCGATGTCCGTTTTGGCGTTGTCATTTCTATTGGTCGGGTGCGACCGTAAGGTTTCCAGCGAAAAATCCACCACCGTCAGCAACGATGGCACGGTTAAATCGAAGGACAAGACCGTTACCCAGTCATCGGATGGCACTGTGACCAAGACAGACGAGACCAAGAAGACCACCCCTCCCCCAAATCCCTAAAAGGGAGTTTCCGACTATATCCTGACGGGCAGTGTGAGTCGTGGGTTCGGCGCCCGTGATGCGTGTGCCAGCCCTTTTGCGATGAGAGCGGCAGCAGGTTTTTAAGGAAGACTGCGCCCCAGTCAACCCCGATAATTTCCGCTGCTAACGGACCTTGCCCGCGGTGTTCTTGAGAATGACGTGGGAGAACACGGCGGTATCGGACTTGTCCGGCAGGTGCGAACAAAAGCCGATGCCGACGTAGAAAGGCCCGTCGATGTGCAGGGTGATGGGCGCGCCGAACTGGTGCATCGGTTCGCCTGCCATGCTGACGAAGAGCGCGAAGGAGTCACCGCGTTTTTCGATGCCGATGCGTTGGGCGTGGGGGATGACGAGGTCGTCGGGAGTTTTGCCGCCAGGAATACTACCGCGGCTGCCGATGCGATATTCCATGTCCTTGACGCGGACGCCTTTGACCGGACGCTGCGCCAGTTGGATCATGCCGCCACCGTGCAAAGCGACGAGCGCTTCCTTGGAATCGTCATCGAGTTCCTGGCGAATGACGAGTACGGCCTTGCGGTCGTCATAGCCGTTCGGGTCGGGGAAAGTGATGTTGGCCGCAAGCGAAACGTCGCCGGACATCTTCGTCCAGAGATAACGGAATTCGTCGCGCATGTACCAGACGTTGTAGCCGGCGGAATTGATGGTGTACTGCCTCGTGCCGGCGACGTAACTGGCGCTGCCCGGGACCACTGCGCTTCCGATGTCAGACTGGCCTTTAAATATGCCGATGGGCGTGTCGAAATTTTTGCTGGGCCGGTGAAAGTCCGCCGGCGGGGCCACCTGGGTATGTGTGGCGGAGCCCGGCTGCGCCCAGGCGGGGACGTTGGTGATTTGCGCGTACAGCGGCAACGGCGCAATGCATAGGATCAGGGACAACAGCGAGGGCAGGGGACCGGGTTTCATGATGAGCGAACGATACAGACGCCCGCCGAAAAAATCAACTGCCGCCGGGGACGGGTTTGAATCCAACTTTCAACAGACAGCGCGATGGTTCACTGTTCGAGTTGCGATGTTCTCATTGATCGAGCACTTCGCGCACTTTGCGCGCCAGCGCAGACGGGGTGAACGGTTTTTGCAGAATGGGCGCGCCGGGGTCCAGTGCTTCCTGGTGAATGATGGCGTTTTCGGTGTAGGCGGAAGTGAACAGAATGCTTGTTTCCGGATGCAACGCCAGGACGCGCTCGGAAAGTTCCTTTCCGTTCAACTGTGGCATTACCACATCGGTGAACAGCAAATCGATGGGTTCTTTGCCGCGTTGCTCGATCAACTGCAGGGCGCTCACGCCATTGTCTGCGGCCAACACAGTATAGTCCAGCCGGCGCAACAACTCGGCGGCCATTTCGCATAACGCCGGGTCATCTTCGACCAGCAGGATCGTTTCGGTCCCGCGCGGCAGGTCGGCCGATTCACGCAACGGACGAACCCGGGTACCGTCCGGCACCTGCGGCAGGTAGATTTTGAATGTGGTTCCCCGGCCCGGTTCGCTGTACACATTGATATGGCCGCCGCTTTGTTTGATGATGCCATAGCAGGTGGCCAGCCCCAAACCCGTGCCGCGGCCGACGTCCTTGGTGGAGAAAAACGGCTCAAACACATGGGCTTTCACTTCCGCGCTCATTCCCGTGCCTGTGTCGGTGATGGCCACCAACACATAATCGCCCGGTTTCATTTCCGGATAACGGCCCGCGCTCTCCTGGTTGAACGTCACATTAGCGGTTTCCAGCGTCAATTTGCCACCATGGGGCATGGCGTCGCGCGCATTGATGGCCATGTTGATAATCACCTGTTCAATCTGTCCGGCATCCGCTTTCACTGCGTGCAGGGCGGCGTCTGAAACGATGCGCACGTCCACGTCACTGCCCATGAGATGGCGGAACATGGCTTCCATGCCGGCAATGACGTCGTTGAGATTGAGTTTTTTCGGTTGCAGAAATTGCTTGCGGCCATAGGCCAGGAGTTGTCGTGTCAGCCGGGCGGCGCGGTCGGCGGCTCTGCTGATTTCGGTCGCGTTTTTGGAAAGTGGATTCTCCGGGGGAAGATCCTCGATCAACAATTCGCTCTGGCCGATGATGGCGGTGAGGATGCTGTTGAATTCATGCGCCACGCCGCCTGCCAGCCGGCCGACAGTTTCCATCTTCTGAGATTGGAACAACTGGGCTTCGAGTTGTTTGTGTTCGGTGATGTCGGTGGCGATGCCGGTGAGGCGAACCACGTTGCCCGCCGCGTCCCGCACCTGGAAACCGCGGTTGTGAATCCAGCGAATGGCGCCGTCCGGGCGAGTGATTTGATACTCGATGCTCATGTTGGGCTCAATGCCCGTCAATGTGGCGAAGGCGGAATGGACGCGCTCGCGGTCCGCGGGCAGGATTGCTTCCAGCCACTGCTGTGGTTGGGCGTACAACTCGGTGACGGAACGGCCCCAGATCAATTCATAGGCATGACTGATATAGTATATTTTTTGCCGGTCCGGTGAAGTTATCCAGAACACATCGGTGATATTTTCCGCCAGTTGATGGAATTTTTCTTCGCTTTCGCGCAATGTTTCCTCGACCCGTTTGCGTTCTTCGATTTCATTACGCAGCTCCGAGGTGCGTTCCTGCACCTTGGATTCCAGAAGCGCGCGTGTCTGCTGCAATTTTATGTGGCGCCGCCGCAGATGCCACACCCACCAGACGTAAGCGCCGAACCCCAGGGCCGCCAAAATACATGCTATCTGGAAAGCGGGGGTTTCACGGAACTCGCGCGGCAATTCCATGGCAAAGGCGGTCCCGTTGGTATTCCAGACGCCATCCGCGTTGCAGGCCTGCACCTGGAAGCGATAGCTACCGGGTTTGAGATTGGTGTAGAAGGCGGAACGCCGGCTGCCGGCGTTGACCCAGTCAGATTCGTATCCTTCAAGACGGTAACGGTATTGAATCTTCTGCGGCGCCTGATAGTCCAGCGCCAGATAATCAAATTCCAGATTGCCGGGACCCGGCTCGAGCACAGGTTTTTGATCGGGGCGCTGTTCCCGACCATTAATGCGCACGCGTTCGATGGAGACGACCGGGGGCAGGGGATTGCTGGCAACATTGGTGGGGTCAATCATGATGATTCCCTGAGAACTGGGGAACCAGATCCGCCCGTCGGTTGAACGGCAACCGGAGTATTCCTGGGCGCTTTTGTCGGTGGTCTTCACCGCGTCCTCGCCATCATATACGTTGCAATACACGCGTTCGGCCGTGCCATCCGCGACCGCATTCAACTCGCGCTGGCTCACGCGGAAGATCCCGTGGTTCGAGTCCATCCAGAAATTTCCAAGCCTGTCCGGGACGATTGCGTAAACGAAATCCTCGTGCAAACCTTGTTTCCGCGTGACTTGCCGCAATTTTCCATTTTTAAAACGCGCTATCCCCGTATTCTGCGCCGCCCAGATTGCACCGTCGTCACCTTCGCACAGATAAAAAAACTGGCTGTGGTAAACGCCGTTTTCCTCGCACAAATTGTGAAGCACGCCATCTTTGATCTGATAAATGCCTCCGACGTCGGCTATCCAGATTGAGTCATCGCTCGCTACCAACAGGTCATTGATCCATCGCAGCGAGACCGTTGTGCCATTGGCGAGGCGGACGGGAACCAGTTTGTCATTTTCAATCCGCATCAGATCTCCGGCCATCGCCACCAGGATGCCGTGTGAATCCTCCGCCACGGCGCGCGGCCAGATGCCATTGTTCCAACGCATAGTCACGCGGGTGCCCGAAAAACGCTCGAGGTCTTTCGCACCGCCGATGAAATACACGTCATCGTTACGGGCGACAAAAATGCGTTTGACCCACTGTGAACCGAAGCCGTCATCGCTGCCGCTGCCGAAATTCATGAATTGCCCGTCATGGTAGTAGGACATGCCGTCCGGTGTCCCCGCCCAAACGCCGCCTTTCGGCGCCGCGGCTACCGCGAGGCAGGCTTCCTGGGCCAACCCCTCCGTTGCCGAGAGGGCCGGGAATTTTACGTCCGACAACTGGCTCAAGCCGTCTTCGGTTCCCACCCACAAACTCCCGTCGTCCGATTCGGCCAGCGACAGAATACGGTCACTGGCCAGCCCGTCCTGTTTGTGCAACGCGGTGAATTTGCCCCCTTGATAACGAACCAAGCCGGAATTGATTGTCCCGATCCAGAGGACGCCGTGCCGATCCACCAACATCGCCATCGCCTGGGTATCAAATCCGGTGGTCTGCCCCTTCTGGAAGTTCGGTTTGTAGCGCCGCAATCCATTGGCAGTTCCCACCCAAATGGTTCCGGACGGGTCCACGGCGATGGCAGAAATAACCACGTTTCGGAGGGTGTTATCGGGGAAAGGTGTCAGATGTCCTTTCTCCCAGTAAAACAATCCGTTTTCCGCCGTTCCCATCCAAATGCGCCCGTTCGTTTCCTCATACATCGAAAACACGTCTGCATTGACGGCAGGCAGCAACGATTCGAAGGTATTGGTGTTGATCCAGTTTCCCGCCAGTCCGGCCCCGCCCAACAGCATTTTCCCGTCGCGTGTTTCCAGCAGGTAATTTATGGTTGCAAAAGGTCCGCCCAGGTCGTTCCTCTGCAACGAGTGAAATTGCTCGCCGTCAAAATAACCGAAGCTGCCCCGTTCCAGACCGAACCAAAGGCCCCCGGCGGAGCGGCGCGCCAGGGTGTTGATCACCTTGCTATCAATGCCTTCTCCCCCGGACAAACCGAAAACGCGGAACCCGACACCATCGAAATAGACCAATCCCTGAGATGTGCCCAGCCACAGCCGTCCATCCGCGGTTTGCGCAATGGCGGTGACGGCGCTGGCAGGCAGCCCATTGGCCCGGCGCCATGTGCGGCAATTGTACTGGTAAATGCTTCGATTCGGATCGAGCGCTGAAACCGGGGAAGGCCAGCCGAACAGAAGCAAGCCAGCCAGCAGGAAAAGATTCCTCAGCGGGTTGTGATGTTTTTTTTGCTTGTCCGGTTTCATGGGGTATCCAGCAGTTCGCGCACTTTGCGGGTGAGGGAGGCCGGAGTATAGGGTTTGGAGAGGAATGCGACACCGGGATCCAGCACGCCATACTGTACGATGGTGTCGTCCGTGTATCCTGAAGTGAAAAGAATTTTAAGATCCGGATGGCTTGATTTCAGCCATTCGGCCATCACTTTTCCGCCCATCTGCGGCATGATGACATCGGTGATGACCAGACGAATCGGCGGTCCTTTATGTTCGCGGGCGACACGCAATGCCTCCTGGCCGTTCATCGCCTGAAGCACAGTGTAACCCTGGTTTTTCAACACATTATTGGCCAGATGACAAACCGACGGCTCGTCTTCCACGACCAGCAAGGTTTCGGTGCCGCGCGGCAACGGCCCGTTCTGGACGGGCCGGGCCGTGACTTCGACAGGTTGGTCCACTCGCGGGAAATAAATTTTGAATGTCGTGCCTTTGCCCAATTGACTATCTGCGTCGATGTGCCCGCCGGATTGTTTGACGATAGTCTGGCAGGTGGCCAGACCGAGACCCGTGCCTTTGCCCTTGGGTTTCGTAGTGAAAAATGCCTCAAACAAATGAGCTTTGACTTCATCGGTCATGCCAATGCCCGTGTCGCTGACGGAGAGCATCACATAATCGCCGGGGACCACCTCCGGATGCCGGCGCGCATAGTCTTCGTCCAAAGTGACATTCCCGGTGGTGATGGCGAGTTGGCCGCCGCTGGGCATGGCGTCCCGGGCATTGATGATAAGATTTACCAGCACTTGCCCGATGTAACCCACGTCGGCCTTGACCCGTCCGATTTGTTTTCCCAAGGCCACCGTCAATTCGACGTTTTCGTTGATGAGCCGCCGCAACATTTTGTCCAGGTCATTCACCACTTCGTTGAGGTCGAGCACCACGGGTTCCACCGTCTGTTTGCGGCTGAAGACCAGGAGCTGTCGCGTCAACCGGGTCGCATGCTCCCCCGCATGCCGGATCTCCTCGGCATATTTGTAGAGGGGATGGTCCGGACTGAGTTCCTCCCGCATCAAATCACTGTATCCGATGATGACGGCCAGAATATTGTTGAAATCATGCGCCACGCCGCTGGCCAACTGTCCCATTACCTCCATTTTTTGCGCTTCGATGAACTGCTCCTCAAGCCGCTGTCGTTCGGCGCGGGCTTTGACTTCCTGCACGGCGCGGCGCACGGCCGTCACAATCTGAGAGGGCTGCTGCTTTAGAACATAATCCGTCGCGCCGCGCTTGAATGAGTCCAATGCCAATTCCTCGTCCGGCTTCCCCGACAGGACGATGTAAGGTGTGCCCGGCAATTTGCGCCGCGCCATTTCCAGCGCGGACTCGCCGTTGAACCCGGGCGGCGAAATTTCCGAAAGAATCAGGTCGGCGTTTCCCCGTTCCAGCGCCGCAAGAAAGTCGCGCCGGTTTTCGACGTATTCCCAGTCGCACGCAATCTGCCCCGCTTCCAGAGCCGACCGTATCTGTCCGGCGTCGTTCCGGTTCTGCTCCAGATGCAGAATATGCAGAGGCGTTTTCATTTGTAACCCTTGATTAACAGCAATCAGCCTGCCATATATACCAGTCTCTCTTTGCGAGATTGCTGCTGGAAACAGCGCCAAAACCGCCTCGTCTGTATGGATTAGACCCGAACAGGCCGGACGCGTGGGGTCATTTTCCGCTTTTGTTTCAATTTGGTTGCTATAAGTTCCCGGCAACCATGAACTCAAAAACACTACTGTTCGCTCTCATGTTTGTCGGCGGGCTGGTATTTACGTCGCGGTTGTCCGCCCAGACACCGGCGGTCAATTTCCCCGCCGCCAGCCCCGCCTGCACGCTTAAACAACGCGTCGGGCTCACCGACATTGAAATTGTTTATTCCCGGCCCGGGGTGAAGAACCGCACCATCTTTGGCGGCATTGTTCCCTACGGCCAGGTATGGCGCACCGGTGCTAATCAAGCCACCAAGGTCACCTTCAGCACGCCGGTGAAGCTCGAAGGCACCAGCATCCCCGCCGGCACTTATGCGCTCTTCACGATTCCCGGTGAAAAGGAATGGACGATTATCATCAACAAAGGCGCGGCGCAATGGGGCGCTTTTCAATACAACGAGAAAGACGATGTCGTGCGGATCAAGGTGACACCTGTGACCCTGGCGGAAACCATCGAGACTTTTACGATCGAGTTCAATCGCATCCGCGATGAATCGGCGGTGCTCAATCTGGTTTGGGAAAAAACGGTGGCTCCGATCCACCTGACTGTGGATGTCGCGAGCAAGCTGGTTCCGCAAATCGAGGCGGCCATGGCGGCGCCGGGGAAAAAATCGGACGGTTTTTATTTTCAGGCCGCCACTTTTTATTACAACCACGACCTGGACCTGAAAAAGGCCCTCGACTGGGTCAATGCCGGACTGGCAGACAATTCCCGGATTGCCTATGAAATGCTCCATCTGAAGGCGCAGATTCTGGCCAAGCAAGGGGACAAGGCGGGAGCTATTGCGGCCGCCAGGCAATCCAGCGAACTGGCCATCAAGGCGGAAGGCCCCGGCAGTTCATTCGTGAAGATGAACCAGGATTTGATTTCGAGCCTGCAACCATGAGGATTTTGCCGTCCAACAAAAATTCAACACTAATCGCCCGTCCTTGTCACAGTTAACATGAAAAAACTCCTATCCACACTGGTAATCACCGGAATTGCCCTGGCCAGCGCGTTGCCGGTCATGGCCCAACAAAACCGCGTGGCCTCCACCGGCGGCAACAGTCCGCACGAAACCACCAGCAGAGTCATCGACGGCAACCGTGTGACCGTAACTTATGGGCGGCCTTACACCAAAAATCCCCGGACGGGCGAGGTCCGCAAAATCTGGGGTGGGCTGGTGCCCTACGGCGCACCGTGGCGCCTGGGCGCAGACGAAGCCACGCTCCTCATTACGCAACAGCCGATAGAGATGGGCGGCAAGACCATCCCCGTGGGCGCTTATACACTTTACATGATACCGCAAGAAAACGGCGCGTCTCAACTGGCCGTCAGCACGCGCCTCGGCGGATGGGGAATTCCGGTGGACCAATCACACGATCTGGCGCGGGTGGATTTGACAAAGACAGCGCTGGATAAGCCGGTGGATCAGTTCACCATGGCCGTCGTGAAAAATTCAGCCGGCGGTGGGGTGTTGAAGCTGATGTGGGAAAACGCGGAATTTTCCGTGCCGTTTACCGTCCAAAAGTAACGCCTAAGGACACGTCTTGAAAGTTGGCCATACTTAATCGGTTATTATCCACTCATGAACCGTACGCATGGCCGACAGGTTTTGGACGGCGCCAGCCCTCTGGCGCACTCCAGGACGCTCACGCGTTGTTGCATTCAATTCATGTCCGTTGCTTCATTTTTGCTGACAGTTTTTCCCGGTGCCAGTCAGGTGGTTGCGCCGACGCCCGCGCCGGTCATTTTACAGGATTTGCACGGCTTTCGTGAAATGGGCAGTGTGCTTTACGTCGCCGCCCATCCCGACGACGAAAACACGGAGTTGATCGCCTACTTTTCCCGCGGCCGCAATTACCGCACCGCCTATCTCTCGCTCACGCGCGGTGATGGCGGCCAGAATGTGCTCGGCCCGGAATTCGGCGAAGAATTGGGCGTCATCCGCACCGAGGAATTGCTGGCCGCGCGGCGCATTGACGGCGGACGGCAGTTTTTTTCACGCGCGGTGGATTTCGGTTTTTCCAAGGATTACCGCGAAACACTCAACATCTGGGACAAACAACAGGTGCTGTCCGACGTCGTGCGCGTCATCCGCGAATTTCGTCCGGACGTGGTCATCACACGTTTTTCCCCGGTGCCCGGCGGCACGCACGGACATCACACCGCCTCGACGGTGCTGGCGATGGAAGCCTTCAAGCTCGCCGGCGATCCCAAGGCGTTTCCCGAACAGCTCGACACCCTGATGCCATGGCAACCCAAGCGTCTTCTTTGGAACTCCGGCGGGTTTCAACGCAACGGAAATCTGACCAATGCAATCCGCATTGAAATTGGAGGCAAAGACGCGGTATCCGGCGAATCATTCAACCAAATCGCCATTCGAAGCCGCTCGATGCACAAGACACAAGGCTTCGATAATTTCCGGGGCTTTGGCGGAGGCAACGGTCCAAGATATGAATCATTCGCACTGCTCGACGGCGCACCGGCAACCAACGACATTCTCGACGGCGTGGACACGACGTGGAACCGCGTGGTCGGCGGTGCAGAAGTTGAAAAACTGACCGATGCCGTCATTGCGAATTTCAATCCGCAAGACCCCGCCGCCAGCGTGCCGGAGCTGCTCGAAATCAAAAAACGCGTGGCCGCGCTGGGCAATAACGATTCAGTGATAGATGAAAAACGCCGGCAACTGGATCGCATCATCCAGGAAAGTCTCGGCCTGATGGTGGAGACGACAATACCTGACGCTGAAGTTGTGCCGGGCGAGCCGCTTAAGATGCATCTTACCGCGACAATCCAGTCAACCAATGTTCCAGTTCGCTGGGTGGCGGCGCGGTATCCGTCCACCAAGGGTGAATTTTCAATCGGCGCTGAGCTGGCTGTCCAACATCCTGTCAGTTATGACTCCGCGGAAACACTCCCTGCCAGCACCCCGCTGAGTCAGCCGTACTGGTTGCGCGAAGACCATGATGCGGGCATGTTCCGCGTCGCCGATCCGAATCTCATCGGCCGGCCTGAGAATCCTCCGGTTTTCCCGATTGAGCAAATTTTTGAAGTCGGCGGCCAGACGCTGGTTGTTCCGGACGGGCCGGTGCAGATCGCCACCAATCAGGCTAAAGACGAAATCCGCCGCCGCTTGGATGCCATTCCGCCCGTCTCGCTCGATTTCGGTTCCGAAGTCGAACTGTTTGCGCCCGGCAAGTCACGTCCCGTGGAAGTTGCGGTAACCGCTTATCGCGCCGGATTGGCCGGCACCGTGCGACTGGAAACGCCAGCCGGCTGGAAGGTCAAACCCGACAGACAATCTTTTCGTCTGACCAAAGTTGGCGACCACGCGCGGTACGAATTCACCGTTACCGCGCCGGCAGTGTCCGCCACCGTCAAAATCATCGCCGATGCGGAAATTGACGGCGTGAGTTATCGGAACGAGCGCAAGGAAATCAGTTACCCGCACATTCCACTGCAATTGCTCCAGCCGTTGGCAAGTTTCAAGGCGGTGAGCCTCGATCTCGCCATCCGTTGCCGCAAAATTGGCTACTTGCCGGGGGCCGGCGACAGTGTGGCTGACAGTTTAAAGCAGATGGGTTGCACGGTCACGATCTTGACCGACACGGACCTCACGCCCGAACGGTTGCATGGACTCGATGCCGTGGTCATCGGGGTGCGCGCGTTCAATGTCCGTACCAATCTAGCGGCGCAATTGCCCGGGCTGTTCGCCTATGTTGAGTCGGGCGGCACGGTCGTCGCGCAGTACAACCGGCCGGAAAACGGGCGGACCCTTAAGCTTGCGCCCTACGATCTGCGGCTGTCGGGCGATCGCGTGACGGACGAGAACGCCGCGGTGACTTTTCTTGCGCCGGACAATCCGGTGCTGAACACACCCAACAAAATCACCGCGGCCGATTTCACGGGTTGGGTGCAGGAACGGGGGATTTATTTTCCGAACCAGTGGGACGATCATTTCACGCCGATTCTGGCCTGCAGTGATCCCGGTGAAGCACCGCTCAAGGGCGGACTGCTCGTGGCCAAATATGGCAAGGGCAACTTTGTTTATACCGGCCTGGTGTTTTTCCGGGAACTTCCCGCGGGCGTGCCCGGAGCTTACCGTCTGTTCGCCAATCTGATTTCAATCGGAAAATGAAACTGCCCGATGACAAGTCAGCCGGCTCATCAGGCATGATGCCCGCTTCCGCGGTTCCGGACGAACGCGAAACCGGCCTGCCGCTTTTACGCACGTGGCGCGCGGTCTATACGTGTGTCCTGGTGGTCTTTGCTGTTTGGATCGGGCTGTTGATTGCATTGTCGAGGATGTTTTCGTGAACGCACTCGACTACGTAGTCCTGCTGGGCACGATCCTGGGCATTGCGCTTTATGGCATGTGGCGCACCCGCGGCCGGCACAACCTCGACAGTTATCTCAGAGGCAGCGGCGACTCGCGCTGGTTTGTCGTGGGTCTTTCGGTCATGGCGACCCAGGCCAGCGCCGTTACGTTTCTCTCGACGCCGGGGCAGGGGTTCGCCAGCGGCCTGGGCTTCATCCAGATTTATTTCGGCATGCCCATCGCGCTCATCATCATCGCCGCGGTGTTCCTGCCGATTTACCGGCGACTCAATGTTATCACCGCCTACGAATACCTCGGCCGACGTTTTGACACCAAGTCCCGGCTCCTGGGCGCGGAAATTTTTCTCCTGCAACGCGGGATGGGTGCGGGTATCACCATTTATGCCCCGGCCATCGTTCTCTCCACCGTCTTCGGCTGGCGGCTCGATGCGACGATCATTTGCAGCGGACTGGTGGTGATTGCCTATACCGTTTCCGGCGGAAGCGACGCCGTGAACGTCACCCAGAAATATCAGATTGGCGTGATTTTCGCGGGGATGATTGCCGCCTGCGTTGTGCTCGTGAACAAGTTGCCTGCCGGGCTTGGAGTGCATGATGCGCTGACGCTGGCCGGCGGCATGCATAAATTGCAGGCGGTGAATTTCTCAACCGACCCCCGCGAGCGTTACACGTTGTGGTCAGGCGTGTTGGGCGCCACCTTCCTGATGCTCGCCTATTTTGGCACCGACCAGTCCCAGGTCCAGCGCTACATCTCTGGCGCGTCCCTGCGCGAAAGCCGTCTCGGCTTGATGTTCAACGCCGTGTTCAAAATCCCGATGCAATTTTTCATCCTGTCGCTCGGCGTACTGCTGTTCCTCTTCTATCAATTTGAAAAACCGCCGGTCTATTTCAACCAGGTCGAATGGAAACATAGGGCGGAACGCGGTGATGCCGGCCGATTACAGGCCATCGAAACGGATTTTACCGCCGCGCATGACCGGGAACGGCAACAACTGGGAGTGTGGCTGGCCGCCCGGCGTGCCGGAAATTCCGCGGCGGAAGCCGCCGCCCGCGCGGCCGTGTCGGCTGCCCATGAACAGGTGGAAGCAGTCAGAACGCAGGCGGAAATGGCCGTTGATCCCACGGGAAAAAAGAAGGACACCGATTACGTGTTCATCACCTTTATCCTGGATTACCTGCCACACGGGATCATTGGCCTGCTGGTCGCAACATTTTTCGCTGCAGCGCTTTCAGCCAAGGCCGCCGAACTCAATGCGCTCGGGTCGGCGACGACCGTGGATTTTTACCGGCATGTCATCAGGCCGCAGGCCAGTGATGCCCATTACCTCGCCGCCTCGAAATGGTTCACCGTATTTTGGGGCCTGGTCTCGATCAGTTTCGCCCTCTCGGCCACTCTGGCGGAGAACTTGATTCAAGCCGTCAACATCATCGGTTCCATTTTTTATCCGGTGATGCTGGGCTTGTTCGTGGTCGGTTTTTTTCTGCGGCGCATCGGTGGCACGGCGGTGTTCTGGGGCGCGCTGGCAACCCAGGTATTGATTATTGCCTTCTATTTTTGTCTTAACATCAGCTACCTCTGGTACAACCTTATCGGGTGCGCCGCCTGCGTGCTGTTCAGCATTTTATTGCAGGCGGCTTTGGGTACAATTGCCCGGCCCGCGAAGACTTGAAACAACGATACACCCACCTCGAAAATTTTCCGGTTCATTCGATAAGCAGGTGGATGGTTTGGACACCGTTTTTGATGTGGATATCGAAAACCTGCGGCTTGCGTTGCACGCTGATTTCTCCGCTGCGCTCGAGTTGGGCCACTTTCACTTCCTTCAAATCATCGATGTTTCCCGCCAGTCGAAGGTCTTCATGCAAATCATGGTTGCTGATATTGTGCCGGCTCATCGCCGGTTTTTGCAGGATGCCGTTCGAAACCAATATTTCCGGTTCGCCCTTTACGATTTTTCCAACACGATGGAACCTGCACGTCAACCATGCGATCCAGCGATAAGCCGCGGCGATTATCAATCCAAGCATCACCGTTCCCCAGAAAGTGGTTGAACCGTTGATGGCGCGCGATATCAACGAGGCCATCAGAAATGCCAGCAAAACATCGAAGGAATTTCTTTGCGCCAGAAATCACCGTCCCGCCAGCCGGATCATTGCGTACATGACAAAACAAATGATCAATGCCCGAAGCAGCAGCTGGCCCAATGTCAGCTCTTGGGGATTTAGTCCCAACCCCAAAGCTTCGTTCAGATTTTTGTCATTTGTTCCATGACCATTATGAGGCAATGTCCGTTGTTCCGCAGTGCGGCTGTTATGGCATCGAAAATTCAATAGCAATGGTTGAGCCGCGTTGATTGGTGCAAAAGCGGAGAGTTGAACGGCAATGAACCATGCAATTTGCCATTTTCGTCATCGTCAAAAGGCGAAATGCAAATTGAAGCGACGAACGAAATAGATGCATTTAACTTCCGACTATCCGTTTTGGGGCATTCGCAACGGGTTGCTCGCCAATTACCCGTCGCTGAATCACGATGTGATTTGCGATGTGGCGGTGGTCGGCGGTGGCATTACCGGCGCGCTGGCCGGCTATCATCTGGCCGAGGCAGGTGTGACGACCGTCCTGGTGGACAAACGGGAAATCGGCACGGGCAGTACCAGCGGATGCACCGGCTTGCTGCAATATGAAGTGGATGTTCCTTTGCGCCAACTAATCGGCCAAATTGGCGCGGCCAAAGCGAATCGCAGTTATCAACTCTGCCTCGAAACCCTTGATAAAATCCAGTTGCTCGTAAAGAAACTTCGCATCCGCTGCGAGTTTGAGAAGAACCCCAGCCTGTTTCTCGCGCGCGGCCGGAGTGAAATTCCCGGACTGCGCGAAGAGTTCCGGTTGCGGAAAAAAATCGGGATCAAACTTGATTTCTGGGACCAAACGGAGATTGAAAAACATTTCCCATTCCGGCGCCCGGCGGCCCTTTTTTCCCGGGACGGCGCACAAGTGGATCCGCACCGGCTGACCCATGGATTGCTGGCAGGCGCAGGCAAGCGGGGACTAAAAGTATTCGACCGGACAAGGATTGTTCGGTTTATTCCCGATCGATCGGGCATCCAACTGGTCACTGAGTCGGGATTTAAAATCAAGGCGCGCCGCGCCGTCATCGCGGCCGGGTTTGAATCGCAGGCTTATTTGCGGACCGGAGCCGGGAAACTGAAGAGCACCTATGCCCTGATCAGCGAACCGGTCGCAAGCCTTCGTGATTGGTATCGGCGCAGCCTCATCTGGGAAAGCGGGTCGCCATACCTTTATCTGCGCACCACGGCGGAAAATCGGATCATTGTCGGCGGCGAAGATGAAAACTTCGTCAATCCGAAGCAGCGGGATGCCATGATTCCTGCAAAAACCCGCACTCTGGTCCGCAAATTCCGGACTTTGTTTCCGAACCTGGAAATGGAAGTCGCTTATTCCTGGGCGGGAACATTCGGCGGAACCAAAGACGGCCTCGCTTACATTGGAACCAATCGAAGTCTGCCTCACGCTTATTTTGCGCTGGGCTACGGAGGCAACGGCATCACTTACAGCGTCATTGCGGCCGAAATCATTCGGGACGATTTTCTTGGCCGCAAAAATCCTGATAAATCCATTTTTGCGTTCGGGCGATAAATCCGTGTTTGCTGTTATTTATCTTAAGTCGTGAATTTGCGTATTCATTGACGGGCGTGTCTTTGGTTCCCTATGCTCCACGTTACAAAGACGAGAATGACTGCCGCTCCTGTCATTTGTTTCGGCCAGCAACCGTGCGGGTTTTTCCCGCGACGTTTCCTGTTTGCCAAAATCCAGACCGCTCGGCGGCTGCAGGCGGAGTTGGGTGGTGAAATTGTTTTCTTCTACCACGACAGCGACCATGACCCGCGCGAAACCAAAACCATCCTGCGTCATCGCAAGACCCATGAGCCGGCCCAGCTTAACTTCGCTTTCGAGAACCGGCTTCAAAGAAAATTTTCGCCGCAGTACCTCAAACGCATCCCCGCTGGCTGGCAGGACAAGACCTTGCTCCAGTTGCCGAACTTTGTAGAACGCAAATTAATCGGGATTTTTGAGAAGACCTCCCCATCCAACGTCTCCGATTTCTGTCTGGAAATGTATCGCGCCATGAATTTGCTTGGGGGCATCCGGGTGGTGCGTTCCAGCGACCCGGCTGTCCGGCGCGCGGCTTGTGACGTCGATGAATTTTTTGCGGATGTTCCGTTTGAAGGCGAAATCGTCCGCGCCCGTTCCACCGGCGGTACATTGCAGCTGCACGAGGGCGGCGATTCCTACGTGAAGCTGCCCACGGTTGTTTTCAACAAGGAGCAAATCAGCCCGACCCGCGACACCCGGCTGCGCTGGATGCAGTCCGTCGTGCATTGCACGCATTACGTTGCCGGGGCCGGTGAAAGGGCCTATCTTCGCCCGGAAGAGACGCCGGAAATCACCTTTGTGAACCGCGAAACGATCGAACGTTCTGATGAAGCCTACACCGAAATCCCGTCCTGAACCCCCGCTGTTACTGGCCTTCGGCGCGCATCCTGACGACATTGAATTCGGGTGTGGTGGTGTCATAGCAAAAGAAACCCACGGCGGTCGTCCTGTGCACTTTGTCATTTGCTCGCGCGGAGAAGCAGCGTCTCACGGCATGCCGGCACAACGGGTAATCGAAGCGAACCGGTCCGCCGTGCTGTTAGGGGCCAGGCTCGAATTCGTCGAACTGGACGGCGACGCGCACCTGGAAGTTCGCGTAGCGCACGCCATCAAACTGGCGGGTATTATTCGGCGTCTGCGTCCGGGAATTGTCCTCGCACCGAGCCTGGTGGAAAATCAGCATCCGGATCATTCGCGGCTGGGTCAACTCGTGCGCGATGCCTGCCGGCTGGCCCGATACGGCGGCGTCAGGGAATTGCGAAAGTCGCCACCACATGCGATTGAACAACTGTTTTATTACGCGGTTACGATTGAAGCCGAGCCTGCCAATATTACTCCGGTGCTCGTCGATATTTCCTCGCCGGACGTTCTCAAGGCCTGGACTGCGGCGATGAAGGCGCATGTTTCGCAAGTTTCCGCGCGCAATTACGTTGAATTGCAGCTCACACGGGCGCGTTTGCACGGACTGCGCACCGGGGGCGGCCATGCCATCGCCTTGTTTCCGAACGATCCGCTCGTTCTCGATACCCTGGCCGCCGTGAGATGCGGCACAAGGCAGTTTTAACTTTAACCACGGATGAACACGGATAAACACGGATGAAACAAGAAAAAATTCAGCGCCCCTCGCCCCATCCCTCTCCCCGCTGGGCGGGGAGAGGGTGTCCACAGGACGGGTGAGGGGATTTTATTTTCTCATCTGTGTCCATCCGTGGTTAACAAAGCATGAAAATCGGCATCGCGTGTTATCCTTCGGTGGGCGGGAGTGGCATTCTTGCCACCTGTCTGGGTGAGGAACTGGCGCGGCGCGGGCATGAGGTGCATTTTCTCAGTTACGAACGCCCGTTCCGGCTGCCGGAAAATACGCCGCGTCTGCATTTTCATCCGGTCGTCATCAACGAATATCAATTGTTCAAATATCCCGACTACACGCTGCCGCTCTCGGTCAGAATGGCGGAGGTGAGCCGCGACTTCGGTTTGGATGTGCTGCATGTCCATTATGCCGTGCCGCACGCAACGGCGGCTATTCTCGCGCGGGCGATGCTTCCACCCGGGCAGCAGCCGCGCGTAGTCACGACGTTGCACGGCACCGATACCACGCTACTCGGCTGCGATCCGGGTTACGGCCCCGCCATCCATCATGCGCTCACCTGTTCAGATGCGGTCACGGCGGTTTCGGCTTATCTGAAAGCGGAGACCCAGCGTGTGCTCGGATTCAACGGGCCGCTGGAGGTCATCCATAATTTTTTTGCACCCCGCCCGCCGCGCCGTTCACGCGCCGAAGTGCGCACGGAATTGGGTGTGGCGGATAATGAGGTGATGATTCTCCACTCCTCTAATTTGCGTCCGGTGAAACGCATTGATCTTCTGCTCGAATCCATCGCGCGCATACACCCGCGCGAGGCCTTCAAGCTTGTTGTCCTGGCGGGCGGAAGTTTCGAGCCGTACCTCAAGGACGTTCAGCGGCTGGGCCTGAACGGCCGCATGGTTGTCCGCGAGAACGTAAATGAAATCGAAGAATACCTGCAGGCGGCGGACATTGGGTTTTTCACCTCCGAGACGGAGAGTTTTTGCCTGAGCATACTTGAGGCAATGAGTTTTGGCTGTCCGAGCGTTGCCCGGCGCGCTGGCGGAATTCCGGAAGTGGTGGAAGACAACGTGAGCGGGATTCTGGTTCCGTCCGACAATCCGGACGCTTTGGCGCGGGCGATTGAAAGTCTGATTCAGGACCCGAAACGCAGGGCAATGATGGGTGAAGCCACACAACGCCGGGCGCGTGAACATTTTTCCGCCAAAGTCATCGTGCCGCGCTATGAAGCGCTTTACCGTAGGGTGTGTGGCTGAGGTGCAGGAGCGGGTAACTGCTATTTGCCTTCGACTGTTGTTTGAGCAGCAGGGGATGCTTGTTCTACGTTTTCGGCGGTCGTTGATTGATTTGTTGAGTCTGAACTGGTGGCTGCCGCGGTCGGTGCCGGGTTTTCTGAGCGGCGGATTTCAATTTCGGCAAACGGTTCGGATTGCACGCAAACGAGTTGTTTGAGGCGGATCAATTCGAGCAGCGCTAGAAAAGTGCAGATGACTTCGGACCGGTTCGCGGCAGTCTCGAACAGTTCCGAGAAACGCATGCCGCCTCGCTCGGCCAATGCGCGCAGGATGAATTCAATTTTTTCGCTGACCGTCCATTTGTCCTCGAATATGGAGCCGCTGCCTTCGCGCTGACCAAAACGTTTAAGAACGGAATTGACGGCGTTGAGCAGATCGAAAATCGAAACGTCCGGTTTCGGCAACGGCGCGGTATTTTCCAGTTCCAGTTTGCCGGGCAGGCGCGGGAATATGTTCTCCTGGCGGGCTTCGAGTGTTTGCAATTGCGCGGCGGCGTCCTTGAATTTTTTGTATTCGACCAGTTGGCGGATGAGTTCCCAACGCGGGTCTTCGCTCTCATCCTCGCCTTCGACGGCGACCTGCTGGTCCACCGGCAGCAGTTCGCGGCTCTTGATGTACATGAGCGTCGAAGCCATGACGAGAAATTCGCCCGCGACTTCCAGGTCGAACTCGCGCATGAGGTCGATGTATTCGATGAACTGCGTGGCGAGTTTGGTGAGGTTGACCGCGTAAATGTCCACTTCCTCCTTCTTGATGAGATAAAGGAGCAAATCGAGCGGGCCTTCAAAGACCTCGAATTGAACTTTGTATTCCGCCATGTGTCAGCCGATGAAAAATTCTAAGACGACCGGGCGCGGTTTGCAATGTTGCAAACGGACGAAGGCATCGTAGAGGAACGCCGCGTTCACGCGGCAGCATGGCGGAATGGGGGCCTCTGCCGGCTGAAGCCGGCGTTCCGGCGGCATGTCGAATGACGTCTATACTGACGGCACTTTAAGCTTTGAACTCCGCGTCGGGGATTTAGATTGGTTGCGTGACAGTTCTCGAAGCGATTCAGAAGAGCGCGGATTTTCTGGCAAAAAAAGGCGTCGAATCGCCGCGTCTGCAAATCGAACTGTTGCTCGCGCATCTGCTCAAGCTGCCGCGCATGAAGTTGTACCTGAACTTCGAGCGCGCGCTCACGCCGGCGGAAACCGACGCGTTGCGCGAACTGGTCAAACGCCGTGGCCAGCGTGAACCGCTCCAGCACATCACTGGCTCGACTTGGTTTTGCGGACTGGAAATAACCGTGAATCGCCACGCGCTCGTGCCTCGGCCTGAGACTGAATTACTCGCCGAGCTGGGGTGGCAATTTCTTGGTTGGGAGGGTCGCCGTGTCGGCGACCCAAATTCGAATTCAGGGACGGCGGCACGCCGTCCCTCCCAGGTTGATTTGCCGACTGCTTTGGATTTTGGAACGGGAACGGGCTGCATCGCCATCGCGCTCGCTGTAAAATGTCCAACGGCAACAATCACGGCGACCGATGTTTCGACGGACGCACTGGCGGTGGCAAAAGAGAACGCGGCACGCAACGGTGTCGCGGAACGGGTTGAGTTTTTACAAGGCGACGGATTTGCGACGTTAAAAGAGCGGGAGGGCGAGTGTCCCCACGAGCCCAATCCTGAAAATGAAGACCGCTCGCGAGGACGCTCGCCCTCCCGATTCGACCTCATCATCAGCAACCCGCCATATATTCCCTCTGCGGAAATTGCGACACTTGAGCCGGAGGTGCGCGACTTTGATCCGCGCGGTGCGCTCGACGGCGGCGCGGACGGCCTGAATTTTTATCGCCTGATTGCGTCGCAGGCGGCGTCATTTCTGAAACCCGACGGAAAAGTCATGCTGGAATTCGGCGATGGCCAGTCAGAAGCGATCCGGCGAATTTTTGAAAATGAAAAGTGGATTGTGGAAGCGGTGAAGGAAGATTACAGTCACCGCGCGAGAATACTCATTGTGCGGCGAGTTTGAATTGCGGTAGGGCGGCGCTGCCGCGCCGCCATGAAATAAAGGATGCGCAGCAGCGCGTCCCTACCAAACATTTTAAATGGAAAGTTTTTTGATTAAAGGCGGCGTGCCATTGCACGGTGAAGTGGCCATCAGCGGCAGCAAAAACGCCGCTTTGCCCATTATGGCGGCGACCTTGCTCACCAGCGAGCCGTGTGTTATTCGACGGGTGCCCAACCTGAGCGACACCCGCTTCATGGTGCGAATTCTCGAATCACTCGGCGCGACGGCGAAATTCGAGCACGGTACGCTGAAGGTCCGGGCAAAGAAAATCCACGGCTATGCCGACTACGATCTCATCCGCCAGATGCGAGGCTCGATCTGCATTACGGGCCCTTTGCTGGCGCGGTTGAAAAAAGCCCGCGTGTCGCTGCCGGGCGGCTGCGTCATCGGCGCGCGGCCCATCAATCTCCACTTGAAAGGTTTTGCCGCGCTGGGCGCAAAAATTGAAATTGAAGGCGGTTACGTCGATGCCACCGTCAGGAAATTGAATGGCGCAACCATCTTTCTGGGCGGACGGGCGGGTTCGACGGTGTTGGGCACGGATAACGTGATGATGGCGGCGGCGCTGGCCGACGGCGTGACGGTGATTGAGAGTGCGGCATGTGAGCCGGAGGTGGTGGATCTGGCGAATTTTTTAAACGCGATGGGGGCGCAAATTTCCGGCGCAGGCAGTCCCACCATCACCATCACCGGTGTCGAAAAATTACACGGCGCCGAGCATGAAGTGATTTCCGACCGGATTGAAGCGGCGACCTACACGATTGCCGCCGCGGCGACGAACGGCGAAGTCACGTTGAAAGGCGCGCGGGGTGACCATTTGCGCGGCGTGATGGACAAATTGGGTGAAGCGGGCGTTGACATGGCGCGGCGGGGCGCCGATCTGGTGGTGCGGCGCGGCAACCGTCTCAAGGCGGTGGACGCGACCACGCTGCCGTATCCGGGTTTCCCGACGGATGTGCAGGCGCAGATGATGTCGCTGCTGACGCTGGCTCCTGGCATCAGCATCATCACGGAGCGGATTTTCGAGTCGCGTTTCATGCACGTGAGCGAGCTGGCGCGGCTCGGGGCGGACATTGAAATCGAAGGTCCGAGCGCAATTGTAAAAGGCGGCCGGCCCTTGAGCGGCGCGCCGGTGATGGCGAGCGATTTGCGCGCATCGGCGGCGCTGGTGATTGCGGGCCTGGCGGCGAAAGGCACGACGCAGGTGAACCGGATATATCACCTCGACCGCGGTTACGAGCAGATGGATGTGAAGCTGCGGAAACTTGGCGCGCGAATTCAGCGCATCGAGGAAAAGTAGGAGCGCGGAACAACTCATCTACATTTCGTTGGAGTTCAGGCTTTAGCCCGCTTGTTCAAGGCAAGCTGAAGCCTGAACTCCAACCCAGACAAGCCGTCCGCGCTCCATTTTTATCCCCACAAAGCAAAAGGGCGTGACGAGAAGCCGTTGACGCGGGCGCGAAAAATTCTTTCGCCCGTGTAAACGGTTCCCCGCTCACGCATTGTTCCCGCTTCAAGCCGGCGCGAGTCCGCCTTCGCACCACCATCCTGTGATGAGTTCATACAGCAACCAGGTCACGGTTGTTTGCGTAGATGTGCGCCTGGCGTCTGGCCTGGCGGACGGCAACCCGGGTTTTTTCTTCAAACAACACCGGGAACACCAGCAGGGGATAAAATGTCACCCATGCCAGTGCCGCCGCCTCATTGGCTGCGTGCCGCAGCGGAGCGTTGAGCTCCGGTTCGGCGGTGTGCGCCAATTGCGCGGCCAGCAGCCGCTCTTTAAGCCGCTCGAACTCGGTTTCCTGAGTCACGCGAAATGGAGCAGTCGGCTCGGGC
>Ga0265338_10003116_pt1 | contig 23731 bp, 23 predicted proteins | sample 42126metaG_FD_193579 | JGI IMG/M metagenome (GOLD analysis project Ga0265338, IMG submission 193579) | Rhizosphere microbial communities from Carex aquatilis grown in University of Washington, Seatle, WA, United States - 4-21-26 metaG | ecosystem: Host-associated > Plants > Roots > Rhizosphere... | reverse complement strand
GCACGCTGCTGCTGGTGCTCACGTCCGTGCCTGTGTCTGGGCCTGCGCCCGCGCTTGCGCCAGCAATAGACACCTCGACCCGCAGCGTTTTGGTGCCAGCCAGCAATGCGGACGGCCGTGCTGAAATTCGCACCGCGCAACTAGGCCGCGAGCAGATCGCACTGGTGCCGCTGAGCGCCACTCCACGCCATCTGGCAATGTTGATCAAAACGCTGATCGGGCGCCCGTACGGCTGGGGCAACACGGGGTTATACAACGACTGTTCATCCGAACTTCAAAGCATCTTCGCTACCTTCGGCGTGTGGTTGCCACGGCACTCGTCAACTCAAATGAGCGCCGGCCACATGGTCGATCTTTCGTCCGACACGCCCGCGCAGCGCCTCGATTACCTGGCCAGCCACGGTCAACCGTACCGTACGCTCATTTATATTGGCGGCCACGTCATGCTGTACCTCGGCAACACCACTCGGGACGGGCGTGCCGTGCCTGTGGTGTACCAGGATATCTGGGGCTTGCGGCCCGCGGATGATAGTCGACGCGCGGTGATTGGCGGTTCGGTGATCATGCCGTTACTGAGAGATATTCCCGAAGACCCCGCGCTGAGTTCGCTGGCGGCTACGCCGATATTCCAGATCACGATAATCGGCGGGGCCGACGAAGGCACTCCGGCTCAACCTGACGACGATAATCCTGCAAGTTGAAGGCGGCGCGGGCGCGGCGAGCGAAGCCAGGGGAATTTGCGGCGGCCAACGCGGTCGAATGACGGCTGGCAGCAACGCCGAGCCTGCAGCCATTGCGCGCGGCTCGGCGCCCACGACCCTTTACAGGAAAGAACCCTTGAACGCCAAGATCCTCACCTCGCTGACTGCCGTCGCGGCCCTCGCTGGTTGTGCCTCAGCCCCTCAACTGGAATGCTCGACCCCAACGGTGGTGTACTCCGAGGCAGCGAAAGCCCAAGGCGCGCACGGAACCGTCAAGGTGCGCATCGGTGTTTCCGAAACCGGTTCCGCGAAAAGCTTATATCTCGTCCAATCGTCCGGTTATCCGATGCTGGATCAGGCCGCACTTGATTCCGCCCGTGCTGCATCGTGCACGCCGTACCATCCGAGCATCGGCGGCGATGCGACCGCCGGCACGGCGCTGGTTACCTACCACTTCGATCTGATTCGATAGCTCCCACACACCGAGCTGCGCAAGAAATGCGCAGAGGCACGCCTGCGCCGCGGCTCGACGCATTATGGCGGGAATCCCATCCGCTGATGTCCGACTTACTGCTGTCAGATTTGCTAGTGTCTAATGTGTGGGCGACAAGGGTCGCTGCCACCATTAGCTCTGACTGCACTGGTTGGGGGAGATATGCAAAAAAATATCGTGATTGCCTGTCTATTCGGTTTTGCCACTTGTGGCGCCGCCATGCGCTTTGATGCCGAACCGATGTTGGTCACCGTTGTCATATTTACAGCGGGAGCGGCTCTTTGTGGTTTGATGTTAAGCCGCAGGCGAGCCGCGACGCGAGCGCAACGGCACCGTGCGCCGACCCGGATGGAAACTCACTAGAACGGGTTCGCCGTCCATCACTGCGGAGAAATCTATGCAAACGCCTAAAAAAACGTCGCCGCCGACGTCAGCGGCAGAGCATCTCGAAGAAAGATTGGACGAAGGTTTGAACGAGTCGTTTCCAGCCAGCGATCCTCTGTCGGTCTCTGTCGACAAGGTCGTGCGGAAAACGACACCGGCACCGCACGAGAAGCCGAAAGACCACGAAAAATAACAGGGGCTCATCATGATGTTCGATTTCGAAGCCGACTTTGCCCACGACGGCAGTGCTCGGGATGCGCAAGTGGGCACCGCTGAATTCGAGGGACTCAAGCGCGTCACGGTTGTAACCGGACAGCGGGAGAACGCGCGGCAGATGTCATTTCGCGTCGACGATGCGCCATTGGACCCGGGTATCAGTGACGAAACCCTGTGCAGGATTGCGATTGCGCAGGCACTGGCCAGCGCTACGCCTTTATACAGCGCAAAGGAACTGGACCAACCGGAAGCTCAGTTGAATTTCCAGTTTTCCCCCTGGAATGGGCCGCTCCATTTGGTGGAGTAGGTTCTACGAGCAGGTGCGCCTTATTGTCGTCGTTCTTTGCGGAGCAGGTGTATGACTATCCGTCGTAGCGGTCCGAATATCGTCGACGTCAACAACGAACGGTTGACGTTCGAAGACGAAATGACGGCAGACGACTTTATCGAGTGCTTGTCGCATGGCGATGTGGAATCGTGCTCGAAAGAGTTTCCACCGGAGCAGACGGAGTATATCGGCGACGAGATCGGCGATTCGCACGAGGGTTCGCAACCGAACCCGCGGGCAAACCCCATCAAAGACAAACGGCGCGCGCCAACGAAACCCGCACCGAAAAAAGCCAGCGACGAAAAGCAAGGATAGTTAGCCGTTAGCGCAATTACCGCGAATTTCCGACGTATTTGATGCGACAATTCCCGGGCCTTCTGGTGTTGGCCGCGGTGCCGGTCATGGACGACCTGATGGTCTATCGGCGCTAGTCGAGACAAACCGCGCGCAACCGGCGCTGCGCTGCTCGATCACCTAAACCAACGAAGGATTTCATGTTCAAATTCTGGGCTGCGGCGCTAGTGGCTATTCCGATGCTGGCTCATGCCGGCTGCGAGGACCGCATGTCCACGTGGGCGCAGGCCTTGCACCCGGGGCGTCCAGTTGCCGCCGCCGATTCAGCCTGCAAGGTGTGGTCGGCCGACACGACTCTGACGTTGGCCGTGCTCGCGTTCAAGCAGCAAGGCACCGATCCGGACGCCGCGACTTACGATGTCGACGTGCTTGTCGCCAAAAGCGACACCGGGGAGGTGATCGCGCATTTGTATCGAACCGCGGCGCTAAACGAAGATGCGATAACGATACAAAGCGTCGGCCTCGACATGGCGCGCTATCAGCTGGCGCCCGACACGCGTGCGTTCGGCGTACGTATCGGTCATGAAGGTTCGTCGCGCGTGAATCCTTTCAGCGACTCGGTGCTGGACCTGTATGTGGTGCAAGGGCATACGCTCAAGCGCGTGCTTGGCGACCTGGAAACGCACGTTGAAACCGGCGATTGGGACGGGAATTGCGCGGGCACATTTTCTACCGTCAATCGGGTCATTTCGATCGATCCAATTCAGGTACACGGCTACGCCACGCTGCACGTGAGTCAGAAAAGCGGCACCAGCGATGCGAAGATGAGCGGGGATCAATGTGTCAGCCGGGACGTGCCGCCGGTGCGCGCGGATTTCACGCTGCAATACGACGGGACGCAATACGAGGTGCCCAAAAAACTCAGCTTCCAGGAGTGAGTTTTTCATCCTTTGGTCGGCGGGTCGCGTCTCGGTTCGCTTGCTTGGCATTCGACCCGGGTGCGCTTGCACGGCCGGGCTACAAACACTGCGTGGCTACAAACAACGCGTGTTGATAGCGCTGGCGCACAGACAAGCGTTTGGGCGCTGGCAAAACTAAAAGCGGCTTTACAGTCAAGAAGGGTAAGTCCGCATGAAGGTGCGCAATCATGCGCCGATAATGCGGGTGCGTATTCGTTGCTGGTGGCGTCACGCGGCGGTCGGCGCCGTAGAACACACCCGGGCGCGCCAGCAACGGAGCGTTACCTCACGGTTTAGACGTGTGGTTCGGACCCGTGGCCCGGACCCGGGGCTTCAAGCCGGGGCACGTCTGTAGAAAGCGACTTACTTGCAGCGATTTTGCCAATGTCCGTGGACTTTGACCTTGTGGCAGACGCGATGATGTTCCTCGGCGGAAGCCGATGCGATCATGCCGAGGGTGACGGCGACTGTTACGAGAGCGAGCAAGGCTTGTTTCATGGTGTGTCCTGTTAGCGGGTGGAGTGGGCGATGTTACACGAGTCACCCTACAGACAGATGACAGCCAAGCGGGCGATCTGTAGCGGTGCTGCCAGGTGGGCGGCTATCGATACAGAAATTCCTATTTGAAAAGACAAGTGCATAAAGCCCGGCGTAAGGCCGGGCTCCACCCGATATAGGTAGTCCGTCTCGCTTTCTCAACAGCGGACATCCGCGGAGGTCATTTATCGCTGCGGAATCTAGAACAGCGACTCTCTCCCGAGGGGACGGTATCGCTGTATCTGTGAGCAACACTGGATTAGTGGCGGCAAGCTGGATGCAAAAAGGGCGGCTCCTTGCGAGGCCGCCCCCTCTCGTGATCGACCTGCGACGGCTTACAGCGATGCCATGTCGATGACGAAACGGTAACGCACGTCGCTCTTCACGACGCGCTCATAGGCCGCGTTGATGTCCTCGATGTCGATCTTCTCGATCTCGGAGACGATGTTGTGCTTGCCGCAGAAATCGAGCATTTCCTGCGTTTCCTTAATCGAGCCGATCATGGAACCCGAGAGGCTCTTTCGGCCGGCGATCACCGAGAACGCATGGACCGGCACCGCCTCTTCAGGCACGCCGACCACCACCATGCTGCCATCGAACTTGAGAAGGCCCAAGTACGCATTCCAGTCGATGGCGGTGCCAACCGTGCAGATGATCAGATCGAAAGTGTTGGCGAGGGTCTTAAACGTTTCAGCGTCGCTCGTCGCATAGTAATGCGTCGCACCGAGTTTCAGGCCGTCTTCCTTCTTCGAGAGTGTCTGGCTCAGGACCGTGATTTCCGCACCCAACGCATGGCCGATTTTCACGCCCATATGGCCCAGGCCGCCCATGCCGACGATGGCCACCTTTTTGCCCGGACCCGCGTTCCAATGGCGCAGCGGCGAATAGAGCGTAATGCCCGCGCATAACAGTGGCGCCGCGGCATCGAGCGGCAGATTGTCCGGGAACGATAGGACATAGCCCTCCTTGACGACGATTGAATCGGAATAGCCGCCGTAGGTGGGCGTCTTGCCATCGGCTTCCACATCGTTGTAAGTCTGCACCAGACCCGGCAGGTAGTGTTCGTAATCGACGTCGCGGGTGCCACACGTGGTGCAGGAATTTACGAAGCAGCCCACGCCGACGCGATCCCCCAGCTTGAATTTGCTGACCTTCGAGCCGACAGCCGTCACGATTCCGGCAACCTCATGGCCCGGCACCATCGGGAATTTCGAATTGCCCCATTCGTTGCGGGCCTGGTGAATATCGGAGTGACACACGCCGCAGTACTTCACAGAGATGACGACGTCATCCTCGTTCGGCTCGCGGCGTTCGAACGTAAATGGAGTAAGCGGCTCAGACGCGGTGTTCGCGGCATAGCCTTTTGCGATTGCCATGGCAAGACATCCTTTTCGGAGTAAATGGGCAAGGGAGATGATGCCCTAAGACTAGATTTCTTGTTTGACACACGGGCGGTTGGCCATGTGCGTCACCACAAGTCAGCCGATCCCCGGGATTCTTGAGAAAACGTCGGACATCCTGGCTAGGAGCGTGCGGAAGATCCATGCGCGAGCATTGGAGATCGAAGATTCCCGTACAGCCTATATTTGACGGGGAAGACTGGAAAAATTTGGAAGGCGTTGGACCGCAATCTATTTTCCGATACAAAACCGACTGAAAATCACGCCCAACAAATCGTCGGAACTGAATTCCCCGGTAATCGTATTGAGCTGGGTTTGCGCGAGCCGCAACTCCTCGGCAAATAAATCCAGCGCCTGTGCGTTCTGCTGCGCTAATGCGGCGGCTGTGGCGAGATGCTCACTCGCCGCGCGCAAGGCAATCAGATGGCGCTCCCGTGCCAGATAGAGACTCTCCGTGCCCGTTTGCCATCCGGCCAATCTGAGCAACTCCGCCCGTAGCAAATCGATTCCGGCGCCGTGCTTTGCCGAAAGCCTGACCTCCGAAGCGCCATCGGCCGCATGATGGATGGCAGGTTCAGCGCCCAGCAGATCCGTCTTGTTCAACACGCGCACCACCGGCACGCCGGGGGCGAAACGAGCCGCTATTTCGGGGTCGCCGGTAGTCTGTCCGATACGCGCGTCGAGCAAATGCAAGATCACATCCGCCCGCTCGATTTCCTGCCACGTGCGCGCGATGCCGAGCCGTTCGACTTCGTCTTCGGTATCGCGCAGTCCGGCCGTATCGATGATGTGTAGCGGGATGCCTTCGATCTGGATGGTCTGCGCGACTTTGTCGCGAGTGGTGCCGGCAATCGGTGTCACGATTGCCAGCTCCGCTCCGGCCAGCGCGTTGAGCAACGACGATTTGCCGACGTTGGGCTGGCCGGCCAGGACGACCGAGAGGCCTTCGCGCAGTAACGCCCCGTGGCGCGCATCGCTCTGCACCCGGGCAAGATCGGCACGTATGGACGCCAATTTGCCCCGTGCATCGGCGGCTTCGAGGAAATCGATTTCCTCCTCGGGAAAGTCCAGCGTGGCCTCGACGAGCATGCGCAGCGTAACGAGCGCTTCAACCAGCGCGTGGATCGCGCGCGAGAACGCACCGTCGAGCGAACGGCCGGCCGAGCGCGCCGCGGCTTCGGTGCTGGCTTCGATCAGATCGGCGACGGCTTCGGCTTGCGCCAGATCCAGCTTGTCGTTCAGGAACGCGCGACGCGTAAATTCACCGGGCTCCGCGAGCCGAACGCCCAAGCCGCGGGCCGCTTCCAGGCAGCTTTGCAGCAGCAACTGCATCACTACGGGACCGCCATGCCCCTGGAGTTCGAGCACGTGCTCACCGGTATATGAATTCGGTCCGGGAAAATACAGTGCGATGCCGCGGTCTAGCGTTTCGCCGCGTCCATCGAGAAATGCGGTATAGACGGCTTGACGTGGCGCGAGCGCCTGTCCGCATAAAGACCGAATCACATCGAGCAGCGCCGCGACGGGCGCGGCGCCGAACGAAACGCGCACTACGCCGATACCGCCCCGGCCTGGAGCAGTGGCAATAGCGGCAATCGGGTCTCGGTCTGCGATCACGGAGGACATTTGCCCGCATGGGGCATGCAATTAAGAAAAAAAACGCTGCCAGAAGGGAGCCTCTGGCAGCGTGGATTGTAATGCATCGATGTTGCGGGTGCTTGTGCTACTACGGCTGGTCGCAGGCCGGTATGCTTCCGGCCGCATTTGAAGCATTAGCACTCTAGATCTAATTAGATTCTATTTTTGTTCGTTATCCTATATATTTGAGATGGAAATCGAGATTTATCTTGCTCCGTGACCGTCCCGACTGTTTCCTATGTTTAGCTTATATGGTTGTTTTTCGTGTTTCGGGAGTTTGGCCCATGGTGCTCCCATTTCTGAGACGTCGGGGCCATTTACTGCTCTCAACAAGTCACCGCAGGTCGAACGTTCGAAGTAGATCTTAACTTGGACGGGACAATAAGTAAACCAAGTTGGATAAAAATACCTTGTTCGGTTGTTGGTTCCGCGTAACGCGCACTGCAAAATCGGCGCATGCCTACAGATCTCGAAAAAGCGGCTTTCGCCAAGCGTCTGCGCTTCGCACTCAACCGTAACGCCGACCCCGTCAAGGGCGCTACGGAATTGGCGTTGCGCTTCAACTTGCGACATCGCCTCGGTGCTCCAGTGTCGCCCCAGACCGCTCACAAGTGGTTGTCCGGACGATCCATTCCTACCAGCGACAAGATTGATACGCTCGCCACATGGCTTAATGTCAGCGCGCACTGGTTGCACTATGGGCCGGCGCCGACTCATGTGATCGAAAAAGCCGAAAAAGAGGCCAGACAGAAACAGCAGCAGTACCCGGTCTCGACCGAAACGCTGACGCTCGCGGGAAAGATCCAGTCCCTCGCGCCCCATCAGCGATATCTGGTCGAGGAATTGGTGACGCAGTTCTATGGCGCCGAGCCGGATGAATAATGGGGGCGGCATTGCGCTCGCGAAGAGAAATCTTGGTGCGGGGCGCTTCCGCGATGTTGGGGCGACTTCCATCTAGCTTAATTCGTTGCCGCGGGCGCCGAGTCGCTGGCGTCGGTGTACGCTGCCATGTCGCATGTTTGTGTCCGCATATCATGCGCATACATTCGAAGGCGCCGCCGTGGATCTTCAGCTTTCAAAGCCGATTCCGGCGCGTGCGACGAACATCACACTGTCGCTCGATGTCTATAACGCTGCTAAAGCGTTGGGGATCAATCTGTCGCTAACCTCCCAGCGGTTTCCGCGTGTAGCGATCCGTATCGAAAAAGAACGGCACTGGGCGGTCGGATACGCGAATTTCATTGCGGCATACAACCGCGATGGCGGAAGCTGAGAGCTTGCCGTTTGAGCAATGGCGGTCGTTCTAAGGTGGCGCGGTTGATGTGTTCGAGAGTCCGGATTCGTCATCGCAGCAGCGATTGTGATGACCAGTTTGCAATCGATCTTGCAGGAGGGTGGCGGTTGGTGTTTGAACCCGCCAACAATCCCATCCCACGGAAAGAGGGCGCATCCCTCGATTGGTCTCAAGCGACCATCGTTTCCATTGAATACATTGGTGACTACCATGACGGATCGGGCTGTAACCGAGGCGACACCGTTCGCGCCCGATTGGGTTTCGCCTCCGGGCAACACAATCATTAACCTAGTTGACGACCGCGAATGGACTCAGGCTCAGTTAGCTGAGCGCTTGGGACATTCGCTTAAGCACGTCAATCAGCTCATCAAAGGCTAGGTGCCTTAGACTGAAGACGCGGCTATCCGGTTGGAAAGCGTGCTAGGCGCGCCAGTGGGTTTCTGGCTTACGCGCGAGGCCCAATACCCCGAGCGCGCCGCGCTGCTGGACGCGGCGGAACGTCACGCAAGTATGACGCCTTGGCCGGACAAATTGCCCGTCAGGGAATTGATAGAAGCTGAGGTGATTCCCAAGGGACGGATTGATTCCAGGTCTAAGCCAGGACTCGTGGCGCACTGATGACAGCGAGGGCTTTTATGAGCATTCTCGCATGCGAGAATTGCCGCGAATTCCTATCTCACGCGTAATTCAAGACGTGCCGGCGCGAAGGCGGGCAAGCAGTTCACCGCCGCAATTCGCCTGATTGTTATAACTTGGTAACTTCGAGCAGGAGGGCAATCTCGGTGTTGTCGCTCGCGTTGTATGACCGTTCATCCAGCGGCGCAGAAAGGAAAGCTCCGACGTAGATGTTGTCTCATGCGAATGCAAGGGCCGGCAATCACGGCTACGTCGCCATCCTGCATGTCGATCACAGTTTGAAGCTTCCGCGTGTCCTTCGTCGGCGAGGCGTTCACGCCCGTAGTTGTATTCACGAAGTCCGGGATCTCCGCCAAGAATAAACAAAGCTGAAAGGCGGAAACTGGCGATCGCTTCAGGACGGATTTGGCAAATCTAAGGACCCCTGTGCTTTCGCGGGATTATCCGGAAGATCATCACTGGACATCGCTTTCAAACCCTGACCTCGCGCGAAATTCAACAAACCGTTATCGTCCGAATAAATACATACGGCTTGCCGACTGCGTGCAATAGCGACGATCTGATGGTCAAATTTGACCTTGCTCCACGCGGCCTGTTTTTGCTTGCCTTTCTTATTGCCCGAGGATATGGCCGCACCGATGCTAAGGGAGCATTCAATCGCGGCGCGTTGATCGAAAGGTACAACTTCGAACCCCGCTAGGCGGTTAAATTCGTCAGCTAAATCCGGCGCGTGCACCAATAGCTCGGATAGCGCGGGAGTGGGGATCAGTATCTTTGTTCGAGATTGCCGGAGCGACCGCACCAAAAATTCAAGGCGCTCTGTTTTTACTCGTTCGGTGTTACGGGGAGTTAGGAGACTGATCAGGATACCTGCGTCGAAGACGACCATTAATCGCTTCCCCGGATCAATCGATACTCATGTGCGGGATCTTCGAGTTTTGCCCACCCATTTCCCGGATGCGAGGCGAGACGCGCGAACACCTCGTCAGCAGGAGCTTCGTCAAGCTCCTCAAAATGAGCAATGTGGAAACTGTCGAGTCTCCAACAACCTTCGCTCGAACGCTCCCATACACCTTGACCATGCACGCGAACTGGCTTACCGAGATAATGGCCAATAAGCGAACGCGCAGTTTCGGGAGTTGTTTCAATTCCCTTATAGATCGTCTCGCCGTCAAGCGACGCAAGCCACACGGGAATTGTCCTATCAGTTCCGCCGATGCGGATGACGATCCCGTCAAGGCTGCCCGCCTCTTTCAACCGATACGGTTTTTCGTCCGGAATGTCGCGGCCAAGAAACTTAACGTATACAACGTTCCCGGCTTTCAACGTCGCCTTCGCATTATCGGCCTTCAATAACCGATTGATCGCTTCGAAGGGCTTTCGAAGCTCATCAGGCGCGTCGACCGAGTGAGCTAGCTGCAATCGTGCTTGAACTTTGGGTATGGCCGGGAAATCGACTCGTGCTTGAGGAATGGCACTGCCTTTTTTTACATTAAGGAAATGCACATGCTCCTGGCTACCCAAAAGCTCAGCCAATTGCACCAAATATTCAGCTAGCCGCGACATCGGGAGCGTGGCTGGCGTGAAAGCATCGATTCGAAATTGTATGAGTTCGGTCTTGTCCATGGCGCGATCTTCGTTTCCTGATTATACGTCGAAGGCGACTGAGGAACCTATACAGCGTCACGTAGTAGCGCGCCGTTGACAGTCCGTTGACATGCAGAAATGAGTAGGGGGTTACGTTTTCACGTAACCCCCGGTTTTTGCTGGTGGGGCGTGACAGATTCGAACTGTCGACCTACGGATTAAGAGTCCGCTGCTCTACCAGCTGAGCTAACGCCCCCACACGAAGAGCGCGATTATAACAGCAATTTTCCCCTTTTCGCCAGCCCCCGGGCTTGATTCCTGCTTCGACCAGCCCCTCTAATCGCCTCTTTGGCATGTTATACCGGCCCCCGTATCATCTACCGGATGCCTCGCCATTCCGCGACACACCTTGCGCGCCCAAATAGGATCTCCATGGACACAGCCGCCGTCAATCGACTGCTCGACCAAGTTCTGGCCCCGTGGGTCAAACAACTGGGCCTCGTCGCCGGCGACGTCGACGAGACCCAGGCCACACTGACCCTGCCGTTTTCCGAACACCTGCGCCATGCCGGCGGCGTGATCTGCGGCCAAGTTTTCATGGCTGCGGCCGATACGGCCATGGTCGTTGCGATTTCCGCCGCGCTGGGCGGTTTCCAACCCATGACCACGGTGTCGCTGAACACCAGTTTCCTGCGAGCGGTTCGAACCGGCGACATGCGAATCACGGCGCGCGTACTACGCCTCGGTCAGAACCTGGTTTTCGGCGAAGTCGAGTTGTTCGATTCAGCGGGCAAACTAGCCGCCCACGCGACCACCACGTACGCGTTACTCAAAGAGACCCCCACCAATGTTTGAGCAAGTCGTATTCGCCGGTGGCGGCAACCGCTGTTGGTGGCAAGCCGGGTTCTGGCAAATCGCCGCGGCCGAGTTGGCGATCAAGCCGCAGGTGATCACCGGCATCTCCGCCGGTGCGGCCACGGCCTGCATGCTCTATACGCGCGAGCCGCAATGGGTCATGGAGTACTACCGCGAAGCGCTGCGTGGCAACCTTCGCAATGTCTATTGGGGCAATCTACTACGCCGCAAACCGATGCTGCCTCACTACGGTATCTATCGCCAGGCTTTGCTCGACATCTTCAGCGAGCGCTTCGCCGATCTGGCCGATCGCCGCAAGACACCCGAGATCCGAATCGGCGTGTCGCATGTACCGCGCTGGTTAGGCGCTCGAAGCGCGGTCGCGGCAGGCCTGATCGCCTACAACATCGAGAAGCATTGGCGCAAGACCTTGCACCCCACGCTGGGACGCGCTTTGGGTTTTCGTTCGGAATTCATGAAAGCGGGCGATTGCGCGACCCCGGAGCAATTGGCCGACCTGATCTTGCAATCCTCGTGCACCCCGCCTTTTACACCCGTATTGCGACGTGACGGACGCCCGGTGCTCGATGGCGGCATGGTGGATAACGTCCCCGTCGGCGCGCTCGATACCACGCCCGGCGACGTGCTGGTGATGGTGACGCGGCTTTATCCGCGGCCGCAGCGTTTCGTGCTGCACCACGCCGGGCAGCGACGCGTTTATGTGCAGCCGTCGCGCAAGGTGCCGATTTCAAGTTGGGACTACACGCGCCCGGCGCAGATGCAGCATGCCTATGATCTCGGCATTGAAGATGGCAAGCGCTTCGTCGAAGCGTTGCCGCAGTTGCTGAGGCAAGAATGAACCCGCCGATGTGCTGATGCACCGATGCGCAAAATTCGATTCCGAAAAATCGAGTTCTAGCGCCTCGCTGTAGCCGTCGGGTTTGCCGCGCTTGCCGTATCGCCTGCCAGAAAATCCAGAATGTTGCGAAACGCGGCGCCAAAGTACAGCTCGTAGCTTTCTCTCTCCACATAACCGATGTGTGGCGTGCAAATCGCATTTTCCAGCCGCAGCAGGCCGTGGCCCTGCAAGATAGGCTCGCTCTCGAACACATCGACGGCGACCATGCCCGGTCGTCCCTCGTTCAACGCCGTAAATAGCGCGTGTTCCGCGACCAGTTCCGCGCGGCTGGTGTTAACCAGTAGCGCGCTCGGTTTCATCATGCGTAGGTCCTCGAGCTGCACGGCGGCGCGCGTGTCATCGTGCAGCCGCAGGTGTAGCGTGAGTACATCGCTCTGTTCGAAAAGCGCCGCTTTGCTTTCGGCAACTTCGAAGCCGTCCTTGAGCGCGCTCTCGCGCGACATCTCGCGGCCCCATACCAGCACCCTCATGCCGAAGGCACGACCGTAGCCCGCAATGAGACGGCCTATCTTGCCGTAACCCCAGATGCCCAGCGTTTGCCCGCGCAACACCACGCCCATGCCGAAGTTGGCCGGCATGGCGGAGGTTTTCAAACCCGATTGCTGCCAAGCGCCTTGCTTGAGGTGTGCTACGTATTGCGGGATGCGCCGCTGAGCCGCCATGATCAGCGCCCAGGTGAGTTCGGCGGGTGCGACCGGCGAGCCCGACCCCTCCAGCACGGTAATGCCGCGTGCGGTGCAGGCCTCCATGTCGATGTGGCCTCCGGCCTTGCCGGTCTGACTGATGAGCTTCAGTCGCGGCAACTTGTCGAGCAACTGGGCCGTGATGCGGGTGCGTTCGCGAATCAGCACCAGGGCCTCAACTTCGGCGAGCCGGGTGGCGAGTTGACCTATGCCGCGCACGGAGTTGTTGAAGACTTTGACTTCGTGCTCGGCGAGCATCGGGAAACAATCCAACTTGCGTACGAAGTCTTGATAATCGTCAAGAACGGCTATTTTCATAGTGTGCTGGGGGTCGCCTCTGTATTGCGCCGCACAATGGCGTGCAGGTGTCTGAGTGATATCCTAAATCTTTAGTGATTGTAAGACCTCAAGCGTTCAGTCGTCTTACGCTTTTTTTAATCGTATGCATCCATCAGACGAACTGCCACGGCAAGTTCGCAAGGACGCAGCGGTCGCACAGATTTTTTTCCTTGAAGTGGAGACTATTGTGAATCAATCTGACATCACGGGTTTTGCAAAGCTCAATGTCCCAGGCTACGTCAAGCACAAAGGCTTGATCGACTGGGTGGCTCGAATCGTGACGCTTACACGGCCAGCGCGGGTGGAGTGGTGCGATGGTTCGCAAGAGGAATACGATCGATTGTCCGAACAAATGGTCAAGGCAGGCACGCTGATCAAACTCAATCCTGCGAAGCGCCCTAATTCCTATCTGGCGTGTTCAGATCCGTCCGACGTCGCACGGGTGGAGGACCGCACCTTTATTTGCTCCGCGCAACGCGAGGATGCAGGACCGACCAACCATTGGATGGCGCCGGACCAGATGCGCGAAACGCTCAACGGCTTGTTCGAAGGTTCAATGCAAGGTCGCACACTCTATGTAGTGCCGTTTTCGATGGGGCCGCTGGGCTCGCCGATCGCGCACATCGGTGTCGAATTGACCGATAGCCCCTATGTGGTCACCAATATGCGCATCATGACCCGTATGGGGCGCGCGGTGTACGACGTGCTCGGTACCGACGGCCCGTTCGTGCCGTGCGTGCATTCGGTGGGTGCGCCGTTGCCCGATGGCCAGGAGGACGTTCGCTGGCCATGCAACGATACCAAGTACATCGTGCATTTCCCGGAAACGCGCGAGATCTGGAGTTTTGGTTCCGGCTATGGCGGCAACGCGCTGTTGGGCAAGAAGTGCTTTGCGCTGCGTATCGCATCGAACATGGGACGCGATGAAGGCTGGCTCGCGGAGCACATGCTGATCCTGGGCGTGACGTCGCCCGAAGGCAAGAAGTACCACGTTGCGGCGGCGTTCCCGTCTGCCTGCGGCAAGACCAACTTCGCCATGCTGATTCCGCCGCAAGGCATGCAAGGCTGGAAGGTCAGCACGATCGGCGACGATATCGCCTGGGTCAAGCCGGGCAAGGACGGTCGTTTGTATGCGATCAACCCCGAAGCCGGCTATTTTGGGGTCGCGCCGGGTACGAGCGACAAGACCAACTTCAATGCGATGGCTTCATTGAAGGAGAACGTCATCTTCACCAACGTGGCATTGACCGACGATGGCGATGTCTGGTGGGAAGGCATGACCGATACGCCGCCCGCGCATCTGAAGGATTGGCAGGGCCATGACTGGACCCCGGAAATCGCCCGGGAAACCGGCGCCAAGGCCGCGCATCCGAACGCCCGGTTCACCGCGCCGGCCGCGCAATGCCCCTCGATCGACGCAGATTGGCAGAATCCGGCCGGAGTGGCGATCGACGCTTTTGTTTTTGGCGGCCGCCGCTCGACCACCGTGCCACTGGTGACCGAGGCGCGTAATTGGGTCGAAGGCGTCTATATGGCGGCCACGATGGGCTCCGAAACCACCGCTGCAGCCGCCGGGCAGCAAGGGGTGGTCCGGCGCGATCCGTTCGCGATGCTGCCGTTTTGCGGCTACAACATGAGCGATTACTTCAACCATTGGCTCAAACTGGGTGAGAAACTGGAAAATTCGGGCGCGGTACTGCCCAAGATCTTTTGCGTCAACTGGTTCCGCAAAGGCGCGGACGGCAAATTCGTGTGGCCCGGCTTCGGTGACAATATGCGGGTGCTGGCCTGGATGCTGGGACGTATCGAAGGCCAGGCAGGCGGCTCGGAGCACGTGACGGGAGTGTCGCCGCACTATGCCGACGTCGACTGGACCGGCAGCGATTTCACCGAGCAGCAGTTCGAGCAGGTGATTAGCGTCGATAACGGCGCGTGGCGTGACGAATTGACGCTGCACGAAGAATTATTCGAAAAATTGAAGAATCGTATGCCTGCGGCCCTGGTGGACGTTAAATCCAGGCTGGCGGCGCGCCTGAAGGTGTAAATTTTTATAACTCCTTGATTTCAAGCAGGTTTCAAGGGCGCGCCACACATAAAACATGCCACCCGCCGCGGTGGTATGTTTTTTTGTCGACTTGACATTGCCCGAACTCGCAAAGTGGCTTTTGCGCCGATTTTGGCAATAATCTGCAGGAAAATCGCCGCACAGCAGCATTTTTGACCATTTTTCACGTCCATGTAATGGGCGGAAATATAAAATCGGCCATAGTCGGCTAAACAGACTGGATCGGGCCGCATCGAGCAGGAATTTCCTGGACGTAGGAGAATCTCACTATTGCTTCTTTGCAGCATTTGAGCTTGGCAAAGAAGCCGCTACGTTTTAAGGAGTTCCCAGATGGATCATTTACAGTCGATGCGCGTGTTCGTCAAAGTGGCCGATTTAGGCAGTTTCGCCAAGGCTGCAACGCAACTGGATATATCCAATGCCGTGGTCACCCGCCATGTCGCTGATCTCGAAAGCCGGTTGGGTACGCGCCTGATGAACCGCACGACGCGCAGTTTGTCGCTGACCGAATCGGGCCAAGTGTACCTGGAGAAGGTCCGCGTCATTATCGACGAGCTCGAGGATGTCGAGCAGATGGTGCTGGAGCGCACTCATGATCCCGTGGGTACCCTGCGCATCGCTGCGCCGGTGGTGTTCGGGTTGCATAACCTGGCGCCCGTGATCAATGACTACATGAAGAAGTATCCGCTGGTGGTGCCCGATGTGAGTCTGGTTGACCGCGAGGTCGATCTGGTTGAAGAAGGTTTCGACGTCGGCATCGTGATTGCGCGTTTCGTGCGCAGCGCGAGCATCGTGTCGCGCCGTCTGACCACGGGCTGCATGGTGGTGTGCGCAACCCCCGATTACCTGGCGGAGCATGGCACGCCGCTCGAGCCCGCGCAGTTGTTGGAACACCCGCATTTGAGCTTGCCGGCGGAGTTCTGGGGTGACGAACGCGTCTTCGTCGGTTCGCAAGGAGAGGTGCGTGTGCGCCTGCATAACCTGATGCGCGCCAACAATACTGAAATGTTGCGACAAATGACGCTGCACGGCGCGGGTATTTCGATCCTGCCGAGTTATTTGATTGGGCGCGATATGGCGCGCGGCAAGCTGGTACGCCTATTGCCCGACTTCCGGTTGCCGCCGGTCGAGGTGAACATCGCTTATCCAAGCCGCCGTCACTTGCCGGCCAAGGTGCGTACGTTTATTGATCACTTGGTCGAGCATTTCAGCAAGACACCGAACGGCATGCTCGGCGAGCAGTGGCTCAAGGATGGCACCCGTGCGTCGGCCGCGCCAGCGCATGTCGAAGAAGCCAGCCTGGCTACGCCGCGTGACCGTACGGCGGCTTCGGCGGCAGCTGCGGCGGCTGCCGCGGCGTTCGAGTATCCGGTACCCTTCGACGGGTTGAACGAGTCGCCACGAGCATTACCGGTCGAGGCGCTCGACGCCATGCCGTCGTCGCTGGTCAGCGTGCCCGCACGCTCCGGCAAGAAGGCGGTGACAGGGCTGCGCCGGGCGGCCGCGACGCACGCCTAGTGGCGAGCGGTGACGCGCGCATGCCCCCGTAGTGCGAGGTACGCGATCAAACACGCACTAAGCTGAAAAATAAAATGCCCCGTTATGCGAACGGGGCATTTTTTTCAACTGCTGTGCAGCGGTGATGGATCAGCCGGCGGCAGCTTTCTTGGCGGCAACCTTCTTGGCGGCGACTTTTTTCGCCGCCGCTTTCTTGGCTGCCGGCTTGGCCGCGGCTTTGGCCGATGCCTTGGCGACTGGCGCTGCTTTCTTGGCTGGTGCTCGGGCGCTGGCTACGGTCGTCGCTCGATCTCCTGCGTCGCCCGCGTCGCCCTCGTCGTCGTCTTCACCCTTGGCGCCTGCCTTGGCCGCCTTCGCCGCAGCCGCCGCGATCGATTTGGCCGATGGCTCCTTCTTCTCGAACTCGAAACCGATCTTGCCATCGGGCTGCTTGACCAGGAACGCCTTGAAATTGCGGCCGGTGCGCGACGACTTGAAGCCGGTCAGCAGATCGGTGCGGCCCCCGGTCAGCAGCTTGCTCATCTGCTCGCGGGTCATTTCCTGTTGCAAGATAACCTTGCCGGAGCGGAAGTCGCATGTCTTCGGGTTGGCAACCGAGTTTTCGCAGAGATAGCTCATGCCGTGTTCGTATACACGTCCCCCGCATTTCGGGCAGGCACCGACCGATTCCTGATCGGAGAAATCGGGCGGCTCGCCGTTTTCGTCATTCTGATCCTGACCGAAATCGAACTCGAGCTTGTAATTCTTGATCTCGTCATCGAAGCTCAGTTTCAGGATGGCCGAGAACGGCCGGCCCATCTTGCTGCGGAACCCCGACAGCGGGCCTATGGTTTTTTGCGACAGCAGTTCCTCGGCTTCCGGAATTTCAAATTGACGGCTGCCGGGAATCTTGGTGATCGAAAAGTCGCACTTCGTGCATGCGAAGCGCCGGTAATTTTCCTTCACCTGGCCGCCGCAATTCGGGCATGGCGTGGCGAGCGTCGCATAGTCGCCGGGGATGGTGTCCGAATCGTATTCCTTGGCGCGCTTGACGATGGTTTGCGTCATCTGCGCGATTTCTCGCATGAAATCCGCGCGCGCCAACTTGCCGCGTTCCATCTGGGCGAGCTTATGTTCCCAACCGCCCGTGAGCTCAGGGGCGGTCAGTTCTTCCACGCGCAACCCGCGCAGCAGCGTCATTAATTGAAACGCCTTGGCGGTCGGAATCATCTCGCGGCCTTCGCGCAGCAAGTATTTCTCGGCGAGCAGCCCTTCGATAATGGCGGCGCGCGTCGCTGGCGTGCCCAAGCCTTTGCCGGCCATCGCTTCGCGCAGATCTTCGTCTTCGACCAGCTTGCCGGCACCTTCCATCGCCGACAGCAGCGTCGCTTCGTTATAGCGTGCCGGCGGCTTGGTCGTGAGCCCATGCGCCGCGATGCTTTCGGTCTTGACCTTCTCGTTCTTGTCGACCGGCACCAGGTTGGCGTCCTCGCCCTGGGCTTCGCGGCCATACACCTGCAGCCAACCCGGATTGACGAGAACCTTGCCCTCGGTCTTGAAGTGATGGCCGACCACTTCGGTCACCCGTGTCGTCAACTGATATTCGGCCGCGGGGAAAAACACGGCCAGGAAGCGCTTGACCACCAGGTCATACAGCTTCTGTTCGGGCTCCGAGAGGTTCTTCGGTGCTTGCAGGGTGGGGATGATGGCGAAGTGATCGCTGATCTTCGAATTGTCGAAGATGCGTTTGTTCGGCTTGACCCAGCCCTTGTCGAGAACCTGCTTCGCATGCGGCAAATAGTTGTCGCTTTCCTTGAGCATCTCGAGCGTGCCGCGCACTGCATCGAGATAATCTTCCGGCAACGCACGCGAATCGGTACGCGGGTACGTGAGTACCTTGTGCCGTTCATACAGCGCTTGGGCCAGGCCCAGCGTATTTTTTGCGGAGAAGCCGAAGCGGCCGTTCGCTTCGCGCTGCAGGCTGGTCAAATCGAACAGCAGCGGCGAGAGTTGCGACGATGGCTTGGATTCTTCGCTGACGTTGCCGGGCTTGCCGCGGCAGGCGGCCACCACCGATTCGGCAGCGGCAACGCTCCACAGCCGCGAATCGCGTTGCTCGGCATCGACATCGGTTTTCTTGAATGCCGGATCGTACCAGCGGCCTTCGTAGAATCCCGCAGCGCAAACGAAATCGGCTTTCACTTCCCAGTAATCGCGCGGCACGAAGCGGCGAATTTTTTCTTCGCGCTCGACCACGATCGACAACGTCGGCGTCTGCACGCGGCCGACGGTCGTCAGGAAAAAGCCGCCGCCTTTGCTGTTGAACGCGGTCATCGCGCGCGTGCCGTTGATGCCCACCAGCCAGTCGGCTTCGGAGCGGCAGCGTGCGGCATCGGCCAGCGGTTGCATGTCCTCGTCGCTGCGCAGCTTGGCGAAGCCGTCGCGAATTGCGGCCGGCGTCATCGACTGCAGCCACAGGCGCTGCACCGGCTGCTTGGCCTTGGCGTGTTGCGCGATGTAGCGAAAAATCAGTTCGCCTTCGCGCCCGGCGTCGCATGCGTTGATCAACTGCGTGACATCCTTGCGCTTGATCAGCCGCGTCAGCACTCGCAGCCGCGTTTCGGTCTTGGCGATCGGATTCAGGTCGAAGTGCGGCGGGATCACAGGCAAATGGGCGAAGCTCCATTTGCCGCGTTTGACGTCGTATTCTTCGGGCGCCGCGATTTCCAGCAGGTGGCCCACTGCCGACGAAACGATGTAGTCGTCGTTTTCGAAATACTCGTCATGCTTGGTGAAGCCGCCGAGCGAGCGCACGATGTCATTCGCGACGGACGGCTTTTCGGCGATGATCAGGGCTTTGGACATGAGAGTTGATCTGGTGATGACCTGGGTTTAATGCGGTTATTCAACAGTATGTAAGTTCGCAAAACGCGGACTTACCCTTGAGCCGGGGTAGTGGCAACGCCTGCCAGCTGTTTGCGCAACAGCGGGGCGGCATGAGCGGCCGGCAACATCGTCAGGTCGCTTAGCATTCTTTCGATAATCCGCGCCTGCGGCAAAACCGTACCAAAAAATCGCCGCGCCGTGGGATCCTCGATCAAGATAGTCGGAAAATTCTCGACATCAAAATCGAATTCGTCCAGTTGGTCGGCATGAGTCTCGATATCGATCCAGACAAAACAACTCTCGGGATGGGCATCGGCCAATTGATCGAACGCGATCTGGTAATCGCGGCAAGTACCACACCACTGCGCACACAGACAGGCGACCAACGCGGTATCGGGTCGGCTCAAATGCGTGGCAATAACAGCTGCGTCGGTATCTAAATTCAGCGCGGGCATACACAAAAAGTCCTTGCGGCGGCCGTCTCGCAAAGGCATCGCATCGACGACCGTATTCGGCGGGAATGTAACACGAATCTTTTATTGCGCTCACGCTTCCTAATTAGAGAGCGTGGTTATAACGGCGAATTGTCGGTGCTTAAGTGGCGTTTTGCATCACGGCACTCCGCCCGCGAACGGTTCGACTCGCCCGCATGGCAAAGGTGCAATCGCGCCCCCTAATTCCAGCTCCAGCAGGGCCGCTTGCAGGCGCGATGCGCTCAGGCCGGTGCGCTTGGCGAGCAGGTCCGGCGCCGCACGGTCGTGGCCGAGGGCACTTAACGCCGCCAAGGCGTCGCTGCTGAAAACCGTAGGGGCGGCGGTCCTCGTCGTGGCGGTGCCCGCGGGAGTCGGGGAGTTGTGGGGCTGGGGCGAGCGCCCGGACGACGGCCTTTTGATCGAGCCCATGTGAGCCGCCGTGGTGCACGTTGGGACAGGCAAGGCACATGCTGGCGCTGGTAAATTGTTGCACGCTGGCGCAGACCATCCCAGCTCTTGAAGAATATCGGCGACCGATTCGACCAGTTTTGCCCCATCTTTAATGAGCCGGTGACAGCCTTTGGTCAGCGCTGAATGGATCGAACCGGGCATCGCATACACGTCTCGGCCCATCTCATTGGCCAGCCGCGCGGTGATCAGCGAACCGGATTGCGAGGCGGCTTCGACCACGAATACGCCGCGTGCGAGCCCGGCGATCAGACGGTTGCGCTGCGGGAAATGCGCTTTGCGTGCGGGTGTGCCCAACGGCCATTCCGAGAGCAGCGTACCGCGCAGCGCAAGCTGCCGGGCCAGTGCGTGATGGCGCGCAGGGTAAACCAGATCGGCACCTGTGCCGACCACGGCCACGGTGCCGCCGGACGTATCGAGTGCGCCCTCGTGAGCCGCGGCGTCGATACCGAGTGCGAGGCCGGAAACAATCGTCAGCCCCGCCGCCCCGAGTTCACTGGCGAATGCCCGTGCCGTGGCGAGCCCCTGCGGGCTCGCATGACGACTGCCTACGATAGCCAGCGCGCTCGCGTGCAGGAGGTCGAGCCGGCCCTTTACATAAAGCAGCAGCGGCGGGTCGCCGCCGTCGAGCAAGGTGCGCGGATAAGCGGGGTCGGCTAACGTTACCACCTGATTGCCCGGCTGGGCGAGCCAGTCGAGCACCATCGCATGCTGATTGGCGAACTCGGGCCCGGGCTGATCGAGCAATGCCATCGCGGCCGCGGGCCCCGCTATCTCTGCCAGTGCGGCATGGCTCGCTGCGAGAATCTGCTGGGGCAGGCCGAAGGCCGCCAGCCACGCGCGCACCGCATGGCGCGATACGTGTTGTGTCATGGTCAGTCTCAGCCATGCGGTCAATTCGGCTTGCGCGAGCGGCAATGTGTGCATAGGTAAAGCAGCCTTGAAAATTGGGTGCGACGGTTGGGCGCGACGATTGGGCGCGCCGCCGCGCCGCGTGGGCGGGCGGCCTCGCCGAGTAAGCCCCTTATGCTAAAATTTCATTTCGGTTACACGCCTTGCACGACGGGCTCCGAACTGTCGCTGGCGGCTATGCCGGTCTGGCGCATGAGTCTGGCGCGAAATGCCGAGCGCCGCCTGGGTAGTCGCGGTGATAGCCGTGCATCGTCGTGCTCGTCGTCGTTTATTGCCGCAGACGTCGTTGCGCGTCGTCGCGCGTCGTCGCAATTACGCGGCTCAGGCAGCGGTGCGGTATTGCTCGCAACCGACGCAGCAAGCATGTCGGTTGAATTTTGTATCGGGCGCCATCGGGCCGCCAGTCAGCCGTTCGGGTAGTCCATGCCGCTCGGATGAGCCAGACGAATCGCCCACGCCGTGCGCCGGCAGAAAAACCGGTGCAGCAAGCCAGTGCAGCAAGCGGGCACGGCGCCCGACGCAGCAAGGTCACGAAAGAGTGTGACTCGGTCACGTAAATCAAGGTCCAAGATTGCCATGGCATTATTAAACATACTGACCTACCCCGATCGCCGCCTGTACAAGGTCGCGCAGCCGGTGGAGCAGGTCGACGAACGGATTCGCCAGTTGGTGCGGGATATGGGCGAAACCATGTACGCGGCGCCGGGTATAGGCCTGGCCGCCACGCAAGTCGATGTACACGAGTGCGTCATCGTGATCGATATTTCCGAAACCCATGATGAATTGATGGCGCTGATCAATCCGGAGATCGTCTGGGCTAGCGAGGCACGCGAGCTTTCGGAAGAAGGCTGCCTATCGGTTCCGGGTATATACGACAATGTCGAGCGTGCCGAGCGGATCCGCGTGCGGGCGTTGAACGAAAAAGGCGAGAAGGTCGAGTTCGACGCCGATGGACTGCTCGCGGTGTGCATCCAGCACGAGATGGATCACCTGTTGGGCAAGGTATTCGTGGAATACTTGTCGCCGCTCAAGCAGACGCGCATCAAGACCAAGATGAAAAAACTCGCCACGGCGATGTAACGGCTTCTCGCCGCGCGCGGCCACCTCGGTTTGCGCGCGCCACCCCGAGCCATCGGGCTCATTCAATCAGCTCAGCGGGTGCTCTTGCTCATGTCGAATTCCTTGCGTGTCATTTTTGCCGGAACGCCGCACTTCGCGGCGCAGGCGCTGGCCGCGATCCACGCTGCCGGCTTCACGGTGCCGCTGGTGCTCACTCAGCCGGACCGGCCGGCAGGTCGCGGCATGAAGCTCACAGCTAGCCCGGTGAAGCGATTCGCGCTCGATCACGGATTGGCCGTGGCGCAGCCGCCATCGTTGCGCCGAGCCGGCAAGTACCCGGAGCAGGCAGAAGAGGCGATCGAACTCTTGCGCGCAACCCCGCACGACGTGATGGTGGTGGCGGCTTACGGCCTGCTGCTGCCGCAGGAAGTGCTGGACATCGCACCGCACGGCTGCATCAATATTCATGCGTCACTGCTGCCGCGCTGGCGCGGTGCGGCGCCGATCCAGCGGGCCATTGAAGCCGGCGACAGCGAAACCGGCATCACACTGATGCAGATGGAGGCGGGCCTGGACACCGGGCCGATGATCAGCCGCGTGGTGGTGCCGATCGCGGCCACGGAAACCTCCGCCAGCTTGCTCGACAAGTTGGCTATCGCCGGCGCCGAGCTGGCGGTGGGCAGCTTGCAACGTCTCGCCGAACAGGGCAGTTTGCCCGCGACACCGCAACCTGAGCAAGGCCTGACCTACGCGGAAAAAATCACCAAGGACGAAGCGCATATCGATTGGCGCTTGCCCGCGGACCTGCTGGCGCGACGCATCCGCGCGTTCGATCCCTTCCCGGGGGCCACGGCCAGTTTGGCCGGCATGACGTTGAAAATCTGGTTCGCGCAACCGCTTGCGATCACCCCATCGGTGGCGCCGGGGACCGTGGTCGAGGTGTTGCCCGAAGGCGTGACGGTCGCATGTGGTGAGGGCGCTCTGCGCATTACGCAATGGCAAAAACCGGGTGGCAAGCGGCTCACTACCCGGGAATTTGTCGCCGGTTTTGCATTGAGCGCTGGGCATTATTTCGAGGTGGCAAGCTAAGCGTGGGGTCGTAAGACTG
>Ga0265338_10003115_pt1 | contig 23743 bp, 19 predicted proteins | sample 42126metaG_FD_193579 | JGI IMG/M metagenome (GOLD analysis project Ga0265338, IMG submission 193579) | Rhizosphere microbial communities from Carex aquatilis grown in University of Washington, Seatle, WA, United States - 4-21-26 metaG | ecosystem: Host-associated > Plants > Roots > Rhizosphere... | reverse complement strand
GATCCGGCTCGTCGACTTCGACGCCGTCATCCTCCACACGACGTTCCTCTGCGTTCGCTGGGACCCGACCTTCGAACGGTACCGCCGCGCGTTCTCGTGGCTGCGCCGCGTCCGCTGCCCGATCATCGCCTTGCCACAGGACGAATACGACCATGCAGCCGTGCTCGACGAATGGCTCGGCGAGCTCGGCGTGACGCACGTGCTCTCCAACTTCGATGCCGAGACGCGGAGCCCCATCTACTCGGTGCTCGACGGGAAGGCCCAGTTCGGAAGGGCGCTCACGGGCTACATCGACGAAGCGGCGGCGGCGTATTGCAGGGAGCACGCCCTCCCCGCCGCCGAGCGCCCGTACGACATCGTCTACAGGGCTCTGCGGCTTCCGTACTGGTTCGGGAGCCATGGACAGCTGAAACACGAGATCGGGCTCGCCGCCGCGGAACGCGCACCGGCTCATGGGCTGCGCTGCGACATCTCGACCCGTCCCGAGGACACGATCTTCGGGCCAGGTTGGCTCGACTTCGTGATGTCCGGACGCGCGATCGTCGGCGCCGAGAGCGGCTCGAGCGTCCTCGACCGCCGAGGCGAGATCCGGGTACGTATCCGGACGTTGCTCGCCACCGACCCGACGCTCACGTTCGAGCAGGTGGACGCGCTCATGCCGCGCGGCTGGGATGCCTATGCGTTCTTCGCGATCAGCCCCCGCCACCTCGAAGCCGTCATCGCCCGTACCGCACAGATCCTCGTCGAAGGGGAGTACAGCGGCGTTCTCGAGCCCGACCGGCACTACATCCCGGTTCGTCGCGACCTCTCTGATCTCGACGAGGCGCTCGAGCGCCTCCGCGACGTCGGCCGCGTCGACGACATGACCACGACCGCCTACGAGGAGGTCTACCTCTCGGGGAGCTGGACGACCGACCGCTTTGCTGACGAGCTGCGCAGGATGTTCGGGACTCGTCGCGCCACCCCGCTTCGACGGCGTGTCACCGGTGCCGCTGCCCCGGCCGCGCGCTCACTCGAAGAACTCACGCGGCCACTGACGTCGGTCTGGCGCGTATGTGGCGTGGCGTTCACTGTCGCTCGACTGGCCGCAACCGCCCTGGCGTCGGTCGGGCAGCGTCCTGAGCTTGCACGACTGTTGATCCGCGAGTGGACGCACATCAGACCTCGGCCGCTCGCTCGTGACCTGCTGCGCCTCGGTGCGCTCGATCGATTCGAGCGGTACCAGCGGACAGCATCAGGACCCTGGCGTGTCCTCGTCACGGAGGAGGCCGACTCGCTCGTACTTCGAACGTGCCACGACGGCGACCGTGTCGACGCAACGAAGGCGGCAGGCCGCGCCGACCGCGTGATCTGGGACCATTCCCGCGCCGGCGTGACCGTCGCCGCCAACCCGGGCGCGCCGAACGCCGATCTGATCTCGGTCGGCCCCGACGGCGTCTACGAGTTCACCGCGCTGACCGGGCTGGTGCGAAGGCATCCGTCGCTTCCATGGGCCGCGACCCTCTCCCCGCGCGTCTGATGCCGGACAACACGTCGTGCGGGCGGTGCTCGGCGGCCGGCACCTAACGGATTACGCACAAATCCGGCTTAAACTGGCGGCCGACTGCAGGCGCACACGGGGCCCCGCGATACCCTTGTGCCTTCGAGACTCGACGGAGGTCGTGGTGAGGGCTCTCATCCCAATACTGTCCGAATACGGCCGTCGGAAGGCCGCGTGAACGTGCACGCCGAAGCCGCGCCGCTCGAGCGGCCTCTGACGACGGCCGTCATCAGGCCGACGACGGGAATGGTGCCGCCCCGGCTGCCCGAGCTCTGGGCGTACCGGGAGCTGTTCATGATCCTCGTGTGGAGGGATATCAAGGTGCGGTACGCCCAGACGAAGCTCGGGCTCGTCTGGATGCTGTTCCAGCCGCTCGCGCTTCTCCTCGTCTACACCTTCGCCTTCGCGCACCTCGCCAAGGTGACGATCCCGGGAATCCCCTACCCGGTGTTCGCGCTCTCGGGCCTGACCCTGTGGATCTTCGTCTCGCGCGCAACGCTGACCGGGTCGGAGAGCCTGCTCTCCAACCTCACGATCGTGACGAAGACGCCTGCGCCGCGAATCCTCATCCCGCTCGCGGCCAATGTGTCTGTTCTCGTCGACTTTCTCGTTTCATTCATCCTCTTCTTCCTCATCTCGGCTGCCTACGGCTTCTACCCTTCCTGGAAGGTCGTGTTCGTTCTTCCGCTGTTGCTGATCGCGTTCACGCTGACGACCGGGTTGTCACTTTTCCTCTCGGCGACGAACGTCCGCTACCGGGACGTCGGCCAGGCGTTGCCGTTCCTCATGACGCTCTGGTTCTTCCTGAGCCCGATCGCATATCAGCTCCAGACGCCGGGCCTCTCGTGGCAGACGATCGTGCAAGCGGCGAATCCGTTGGTCGGCCTCCTCCTCGCCTTTCGCTGGGCGCTCCTCGGCACGCCGGCGCCGCACGGCCTCCTCTACGCCTCGATGCTGGTCACAGCAGTCGTGCTCGTCGCCGGATTTGCGCGCTTCGCGCAGGCGGAACGGACTCTCGCGGACGATGCCTGACCAGGTCGTCGTCTCCGCCAAAGGGCTCGGAAAGCGCTACCGCATCTGGACGCACTCCCAGCCGAAGAGCCTCAGCGACCGCGTGGAGCGCTTGTTCGGTCGCCGCCGCGACCCGTCGGAGCAGCCGCGGCGCGAGGACATCTGGGCGCTGCAGGATGCAACCTTCGACGTGCGCCAGGGCGAGGTGCTCGGACTGGTCGGGCCGAACGGCGCCGGCAAGTCGACTCTTCTTTCGATCCTCGCGCGGATCACGGAGCCCACGACGGGCGAGGCGACGATTCGCGGTCGGGTGAGCAGCCTGCTCGAGGTCGGGACAGGGTTCCACCCGGAGCTGTCCGGTCGGGACAACGTGTTCCTCAACGGCGCGATCCTCGGCATGAGCCGCCGCGAGGTCGAGGAGAAATACGACCAGATCGTGGACTTCTCCGGCGTCCGCGAATTCATCGACATGCCGGTGAAGCGCTACTCCAGCGGGATGCACGTCCGTCTCGCCTTCTCGGTGTCCGCGCACCTCGACCCCGAGATCCTGTTGCTCGACGAGGTGCTGGCGGTCGGGGACCGCGCGTTCCAGCAGAAGTGTCTCGAGCGGATCGGTGAGCTGACGCACAGCGGTCGAACGGTGATCTTCGTCAGTCACGATGTCGGGTCGATCGCACGGCTCTGCCAGCGTGGGATTGTCCTCCGCGAAGGCCGAATCGTGTTCGACGGCGAGGTCGACCAGGCGGTGGCGGCGTATCTCGCAAGTACGCCGCTCGGCGGCGACGACAGCGCGGCCGTCACGCGGAAGGGGACAGGCGAGCTCCGTTTCGAGCGGGTCGTCGTTTCGGGACCGGACGGCGACGCCGTCGTCGACCCCGCTCGGCCGGTGACGATGCGCGTCGACCTCCGCGGAAGAGGAGAAGTCCGCTCCGAGCCGCTGACGCTCGAGCTCGGGATCCACGGCATGCAAGGAGGGCTGTTCGTGCTGCTCTCGACGGATTACGACCCGGCGCATCCGTTCGACAGTTCGCTGCTCCGCGACAGCGCGACCGTGACATGCGAGCTCGAGGAGCTCCCGCTCAGACCAGGGAGGTACGTGGTCTCCGCCTCCCTCCAGCGTCCGAACGGCGAGACGGTCGACGCAGTGCCCGAGCTGGGCTCGTTCGCCGTTGCCCCGACCGACTACTACGGCACCGGATTCCTCGCAGGGGAGACGCATGGCGGGCCGGTCCTCGTGCGGCACCGGTGGCAGTTTGCGCCTCGATCCGACTCCGGCGTCGACGTCCGGATCAGTGAGGCCGTATGACCGGCATCGAGCCGGGACGAGTGTGACCGCTCCAGCCGCGGAAGCCGCGGCCGTCGAACTCCCCCCCGGCGCCGACTCCGTCTACTTCCTCATGTTCCCCGGCTGGAGCAGCGAGCTTCGCGCTAACCGCTGGCACTTCGCCTCGCGCTGGGCCAGACACGTGCCCGTCGTTCTCGTCCAACCCGTGCGCGCGACGTTCATCCGCGCCGAGGCCCGGCCGGAGCCGCGGATCCCGAACTGCGAGATCCTCGAGATCAGCAGCCCCGTGCCCGAGTCGACGTATCTCCGACGCTCATTCGCGCAGTCGGGACAGGTGATGAGGCACATGCGTTCGCGCGGCCACGTCCGTCCCGTTCTCTGGTGCTACAACCCGCGCCTCGCGGGCGTCTACGCAACGGTGCCGGCCGCGTCGCGCGTCTTCCACGCCACGGAGAACTTCTCGGACTTCGATTGGCTGCCCCAATTCTTCTATGTCACGTTGGAGGCGGCTCTTGCAACAAGCGATCTCGTCGTCGCCGTCAGCGAAGGGGTCCAGGAGTCGATCGCGTCGCAGGTCCCGAAGGAACGTCTGACGCTCGTGACGAACGGATGCGACTGCAGTGAGTACACCCCGCTCGGCCCCGCCGATCCGGAGCTGGTGGCGGCGAAGACGGGGTTCGAGCGCACGGCGATCTATGCCGGCAACGTGAACGGTCGCCTCGACTTCGAGCTGATCGAAAGGGCGGCGGCCGGTAATCCGGCCACGCTGATCGCAATCTTCGGCCCCATCGCACCCCTCGACGCCACCGACGCGGCAACGTGGAAGCGGCTCCTGCAGCGGGTGAATGTGCGCTACCTCGGGCCGGTCGATCCCGACCGGCTGTCGGCGCTCTACCGGAGCGCCGAGCTCGGCATCATCCCGTACAAACACACGAGATCCCTGGTGCGAAACGGGTTTCCGCTGAAGGCCCTCGAGATGTGCGCGACGGGACTCCCGGTCGTGTCGACCCTGATGGAGCCCCTCGTCGGACTCGCAGAGGCACTCGTCGTGGCCGAGAACGGCGGCGCTTTTCTCGACGCATTCGCCACGCTGGGCCGCAATGCCGTAACGCACGCGCAGCGTGACGAGCTCGCAGCCCTGTGCGCACGGAACGACTATGACGTCAAGTTCGCAGAGATCCTGCAGAAGCTCGCCTCGCTCGGCGACGAAGGCGAAGCGAGCACCCGCCTCGAGCCGCTCGTACACAGGCTGGGGCGGGATGCGTGGGAGGCCGCGTGCAAGACAAGCGTGTTCGGAGCAGCGATCGACGTCGGAGCCGCGGTCGCTGCAAGCGTGTACGGCAAGCTCGGCGAGACTTTGCCCACATCGGTCAGACACGCGATTCCGCCGTCCATCCGGGACAGAATCCGGCAACGCGTCGCCGTCTGAGCATGTGTGGCTTCACCGCAGTGATCTCCAAGAACGAGCTCCCGCCGGAGGTGCTCGACTCCATGCGCGATCGCCTCGAGCATCGCGGCCCGGACGGAGCGCGTTCCTGGATGACGCGCACGGACACCGCCACGATCGGACTGGGTCATCGGCGTCTGTCGATCATCGACCTGAGCCACGCGGCCGATCAGCCGATGTTCGCCGCGGACGGGCGCATCGCGATCGTCTACAACGGCGAGATCTACAACTACGTCGAACTGCGAGAAGAGCTCCGTGCGCACGGCCGCGTCTTCAAGACCGCATCCGACACCGAGGTGCTGCTCGCCGCGTACGAACGCTGGGGGCCGGACTGCCTCCAGCACCTGAACGGGATGTTCGCGTTCGCTCTGTGGGACGACTCCCGGCGCGCGCTTTTCGTCGCGCGCGACCGATTCGGGGAGAAGCCGCTCTTCTACACGCGTCTCCCCGGCGGCGGCATGGCGTTGGCTTCCGAGATGAAAGCGCTCTTCGCGCATCCGGACGTCGTCGCCACACCGTCGACCGAAGTCGTCGGGCAATACGTCGCAGGTCGCTTCTTCGAAGACTCTCCCGACACGCTCTTCGCCGGCATCAGCCGCATGATGCCGGCGCACGCGATGCTCGTCGGAGACGACGGCACCATCCGCCGCAACTGGCGATACTGGACGCCCGACTACACGGCGATCCGCTCGGACTACCACGAGCCCGAGGCGTTCGACGAGTTCCGGGAGTTGCTCACGCGGAGCACCCGCATGCGCCTCCGCTCCGACGTGCCCGTGGGCACGAGTCTCTCGGGAGGCCTGGACTCCTCGGCGATCGTCTGTTTGCTGGCCCGGGAACGCGGCTCGACGCCGACGCTGACGCAGAACACGTTTTCGGGGCGCTTCGACGACACCGATCCGACGCTGTCCGAAGGGCCGCAGATCGACCTCGTCGTCAAGGCTGCACAGGTGGACGCGCACAGCGTGACGCCGCAGCCCGACCAGCTGGCGGCAGAGTCGGAACTGCTGCACTGGCATCAGGAAGAGCCGTTCCTCTCCGCATCCATCTACCTGCAGTGGTGCGTCATGCGTCTCGCGCACGAGAACCGTACGACCGTGCTTCTGGACGGCCAGGGCGCCGACGAGCTTCTGGCCGGGTATCAGTTCTACTTCCCGAGCTATCAGCTCGACCTGATCGACCGCGGTCGACTGATGCGCCTCGCGCGCGACACCTACGTCTTCCGTCGGCGCCTGCACGCGGCGAGCCGCGGCTTCGCCGACAGTCATCGCAGGTTCAATCGCGACATCGCTCTCTCGTGGCGCACGCTCGCTCGCTCGCTTCGCCCGCAGGGCAGCGTGTACCACGGGCCGTACGACATAGGCGTTCCGCCCGCGCAACGCGGCATGCGCGTCCGCCGCCTGATCGCCGAAGCGCTCCAGTACAACTCGCTGCCGCAGCTCCTCCGCTACGCCGACAGAAACGCAATGGCGTTCTCGCGCGAGACGCGCTTCCCGTTCCTCGACCACGATCTGGTCGACTGGTGCATCGGCCTGCCGGACGAGGCGTACATCAACAACGGCTGGCAGAAATGGATCCTCCGCGCATCCGCCGAAGGACTCCTGCCGCCCGCGATCCAGTGGCGGGCGGACAAGGTCGGGTACGCGGCGCCGCTCGACGTCTGGTTGCGCGGGCCTCTACTCGAGTGGGGACGCGAGCGGCTCTTCTCGGGACCGGTCATCGACGTCGAGGGCTACGACCGCTCGGCGATCGAACTGCTCTGGCACGACCACCAGAAGGGCCAGGCGAACCACTCGTGGGCGCTCTGGCGCTGGATCAGCCTCAACGAGTGGCTGACGCTCGGCGCTCGCGGAACGTGGCGCAAGGGGATCGAGCCCTCGCGTCAAAGCGCGGTCGCGGGCGTGGGAGCCGTGTCCTGAGCGCAGCCGGCCCGTCAACGACCACTCCGAGGGAGACGAAACGAACATGACGAACATCCTGATCACCGGCGGCGCGGGGTTCATCGCATCGCATCTCACCGATCGCTTGTTGGACCGCGGCGACAGGGTGCTCGTCATCGACAACTTCGCCACCGCACGGCGGGACACGCTGCCGGGGGAGCACAAGGGATTGAGCCTCGTCGAGGACACCATCGCGGATACTGGGCTCGTCGACCGCCTCTTCGACGAGTTCCGCCCAGACGTCGTCGTACACGCCGCAGCGGCGTACAAGGATCCCGACGACTGGGACGAGGACGCAAGAACGAACGCGCTCGGCACCGCCAACGTGGTGCAGGCTGCGGAGCGCGTCGACGTCGGCCGCTTCGTGTATTTCCAGACCGCGCTCTGCTACGGACTCCACCCGACCGAGCAGCCGATCACGCTGACGTATCCACTCGACCCCAAGGACTCGAGCTACGCGATCTCGAAAACGGCCGGCGAGTACTACGTACGGCTGAGCGGGCTCGACTGGATCTCGCTCCGCCTGGCGAACGTCTACGGGCCGCGCAACCTGAGCGGACCGCTGCCGACGTTCTTCCACCGTCTCACCGAAGGCAAGCCCTGCTTCGTCATGGACACGCGGCGCGACTTCGTCTTCGTCGACGACCTCGTCGCGGTGGCGATGAAGGCGATCGACGGCGGCGGCGAGAGCGGCGTCTACCACGTCTCGTCGGGGTCCGACGTGTCGATCGAGGAGCTCTTCAACGCAACGCTTGCGGCGCTCGACATCGAGCTGGACGAGCCGGTCGAGGTGCGGCCGCGCGGAGAGGACGACGCTGCGTCGATCCTCCTCGACCCGTCGAAGACGGAGCGCGACTTCGACTGGGCCGCGAGGACACCGCTCGCCGACGGCGTCGCTCGGGCAGTCGAGTACTACCGCGAGTTCGGCATCTCGGAGACGTTCACGCACCTGAAGTCCGTCGAGTGAAGGGCGCACGCCTGCTCGTCGTCGGCGGCGCCGGCTTCGTCGGATCGAACCTCGTTCGCACGGCGCTCGACGAGGGCGCAGCCGACGTCCTCGTCGTCGACAACCTCCTTTCCGCAGAGCGCGAGAACCTGCCGAAAGACGGCCGCATCACGTTCGTCGAGGCCTCGATCGCCGACGACGACGTGCTTGCGTCGCTCGAGGACGACCGCGACTACGTCTTCCACCTCGCCACGTATCACGGCAACCAGAGCTCCATCGCAGACCCGATCGCCGACCACGACAACAACCTCCTCACGACGCTCAAGCTCTACGAGCGGATCAAGGACTTCACGAAGCTGAAGAGGGTGGTCTACTCGGCCTCCGGCTGCACGCTCGCACCGCATGACGTCTACGACGAAGCGACGCCGACGACCGAGGACGGGCCTGTGCCGCTCGACCTCGACAGCCCGTACCAGATCTCGAAAGTCGTCGGCGAGTTCTACTCGGTCTACTACCACCGGCAGCACGGGCTGCCGGCCGTCCGCGCCCGCTTCCAGAACGTCTACGGGCCGGGCGAGATCCTCGGCGCGGGCCGTTGGCGCGGGACGCCGGCGACGGTGTGGCGGAACGTGACGCCGACGTTCGTGTACCGCGCGCTGAACGACATGCCCCTGCAGCTCGACAACGGCGGCGTTGCGTCACGGGACTTCGTCTTCGTCGAGGACGTCGTCCGGGGGCTGATCCTCTGCGCGATCCGCGGCGAGGCGGGAGGCGTCTACAACCTCGCCAGCGGGATCGAGACGACCGTGCGCGAGCTCGCCGAGCGCATCATCGCGCTGAGCGGAAGCAGCTCGGCGCTCGAGCTCGGGCCGAAACGCGCCTGGGACCACTCCGTCCTCCGGTTCGGCAGCACCGAGAAGGCGGCCCGCGAGCTCGACTTCCACGCAGACATCCGGCTGGAGGAGGGGCTGCAGCGGACGATCGACTGGACCCGCGCGAACCTCGACCTGATCGGCCGCTGCATCGCGAGACACGCGGACCGGCTCGGCGAACCGCTCACCGTCTGAGGCGCCGGATCCGGCGGTATTGTCACGGCGTGGACCTCAGCGGCAAGAAGTTCCTGGTGGTCGGCGGCGCCGGCCTGATCGGATCGCACGTCACCGAGGCGCTCCTGCGAGAAGACGTCGGCGAAGTCGTGGTCTACGACAACTTCGTCCGGGGCACGCACGACAACCTTGCCCGCGCGCTCGCCGATCCACGCTGCTCGATCTACGAGCACGGCGGCGACATCGGGCAGACGGACGTGCTGCGCGCCGCGCTCCAGGGCGTGGACGGCGTGTTCCATCTCGCTGCGCTGTGGTTGCTCCACTGCCAGGACTTTCCCCGGGCGGCATTCGACGTCAACATCCGCGGCTCGTTCAACGTCTTCGAGGCCTGCATCGAGGCCGGAGTCGAGCGGCTCGTCTACAGCTCCTCCGCTTCCGTTTACGGGGACGCCGTCGAGGAGCCGATGACGGAGGACCACCCGTTCAACTTCGAGAACTTCTATGGCGCGACGAAGGTCGCGGGCGAGGCGATGCTGCGCGCGCTCCACAAGCGCTTCGGCCTCAACTACGTCGGGCTGCGGTATATGAACGTGTATGGCCCGCGCCAGGATTACCGCGGCGCGTACATCGCGGTGATCATGAAGATGCTCGACGCGATCGACCGCGGCGAGCCGCTCGTGCTGTACGGCGACGGGAGCCAAGCGTACGACTTCGTCTACGTCGGCGACTGCGCAGCGGCGAACGTCTGCGCCATGAAAGCCGACACCGTCGACCGCTTCTACAACGTCGGCACCGGCATCCGCACGTCGATCAAGGAGATCGCCGAGCTGGTGCTCGAGATCACGGGCTCCGACGCAGGCATCCGCTACGAGCCGGAGGGCGTCTCGTTCGTCAAGAACCGCGTCGGCTCTCCCGAGCAGGCCCGCTCCGAGATCGGGTTCGAGGCCCAGGTGCCGCTCGAAGAGGGGCTGCGCAATCTGATCGAGTGGCGCAGCGGCCACAAGCAGGAGGTCGCGGCGCGCCGGCTCGGCGCCGCGCTTCGCTGAGCGGCGACTTGGACTTCGCGGAGTTCACCGAGTCCGGATACCGGCGGGCGCTCGTGGCTGCGAAGGAACGATTTAGCTTCGAGCCGTTCGGCACCCGCTGCGACGGGCCGCACGTTTTGTGGCGGCACGACGTCGACTTCTCCGTTCACCGGGCGGCCCGGCTTGCACGCATCGAGGCGGACGAGGGCGTCACGACGACGTATTTCTTCCTCCTTCACTCGAACTTCTACAACCTGCTCGAGCGATCCGTGACCGACCTCGCGCGCGGCATCGTCCACGACGACCGGCATCGTCTCGGCCTTCACTTCGACAGCAGCTTCTACGGCTCGCTCGACTCCGTCGATGCGCTCGGAGAGAAGGTCGCGACAGAGGCGGCCTTCCTCGCGGACCTGCTCGCCGCGCCGGTGGAGGCGTTTGCTTTCCACAACCCCGGACTGGTGAACGACGACCTGGCATTCGACGCCGGCGAGATCGGCGGTCTCGCGAACGCCTACGCGCGAAGCGTGAAAGAGCGGTACGAGTACGTCTCGGACTCGAACGGCTACTGGCGCTTCCGCCGCCTGCTCGACGTGCTCGAAGACCCCGCCGTCGAGCGTGCGCATGTCGTCACGCATCCGGAGTGGTGGCAGGCGGAGCCGCTGTCGCCGCGCGACCGCGTCGTCCGGTGCGTGGAGGGCCGAGCGGCGCGCACGCTCGCGGAGTACGACGACGACCTGCTGAAAGCAGGACGGGAGAACATCGGATGAGGGCGACGATCGGATCGCCGCCTCAGTGGCTCTTCGAGATCCTCGGGACCGCGCCGCTCGAAGAGGGCGAGGAAGTCGTCCTCGCCGGTCGGCGGTTTCGGCTGAAGGAGGGCGTCATCCGTGCGCTGACGGCGATGTCCGACGCGCAGGCGCAGACCTCGGAAGCGTTCGGGTTCAAGTGGGCGAAGCGGGAGACGTTCGAGTCGGACGCGGTACGCCGACGGTCGCGCGACTGGCTGATCGAGCGCTACGGTGAGGTCGAGGACGCTTCATGGTGGAGTGACTACGACGAGCCGCCGCTCGTGGTCGATGCAGGGTGCGGGGCGGCACTATCGGCTCTCGAGCTTTTCGGCGCACGGCTCAGCCGCATCCGGTACCTCGGCGTGGACGTCTCGGACTCGGTCGATGTCGCAGCGCGCAGGTTCGCCGAGCGCGGCTACCCGGCCGCGTTCATGCAGGCGGACATCACCGATCCGCCGCTAGCCGACGCGTCCGTCGACGTGATCTTCTCGGAGGGCGTCCTCCACCACACGGACTCGACCGAGGGCTCGCTGAGTCGCCTGGCCCGCCTCCTTGTGCCGGGCGGACGATTCCTCTTCTACGTCTACCGGAGGAAAGGGCCGATCCGCGAGTTCACCGACGACTATATCCGCGACCTCATTCAGCACATGACGCCTGACGAGGCGTGGGAGGCGCTGATGCCGTTGACGAAGCTCGGGAAGGCGCTCGGCGAGCTCGAGGTCGAGATCGACGTACCCGAAGACGTCGACCTGCTCGGGATTCCGGCCGGCCGCATCGACGTCCAGCGGCTGTTCTACTGGCATGTGCTCAAGGCCTACTATCGCCCGGACTACGACCTCGGCGAGCTCAACCACATCACGTACGACTGGTATGCGCCGAGGAACGCACACCGCCAGACGGTCGAGGACGTTCGCACCTGGTGCGCCGACGCAGGGCTCACGATCGAGCGCGAGAACGTCCAGGAAGCCGGCATCACGGTCGTAGCGCGGAAGGACTGACGGCGCGTGTGCGGCGTGGCAGGGATCGTTAATCGCGACGGGCGTCCGGTCGAGCGCGCGACCGTCGAGCGCATGACGGACGCGATCGCTCACCGTGGTCCCGACGGCGAGGGCCAGTACGTGGACGGAGCGGTCGGGCTCGGCAACCGCCGCCTCGCAGTCATCGATCTGTCGCCGGCGGGCGCACAGCCGATGCAGAACGAGCGCGGCGACGTCACGATCACCTACAACGGCGAGATCTACAACTTCCGCGAGCTTCGCGCGGAGCTGGAGAGCGCCGGGCGCCGGTTCCGCTCCCGCAGCGACACCGAGGTCGTCCTGCAGGCGTACGAAGAGTGGGGTCCGGCGTTCGTCGAGCGCCTGAACGGGATGTTCGCCTTTGCGATCTGGGACGCGGGCGCGCGCACGCTGCTCCTCGCGCGCGACCGGTACGGAGTGAAGCCGCTCTACACGACGCAGATCGGCGACACCTTCCTCTTCGCCTCCGAGATCAAGTCGTTCCTCGTGCACCCCGAATTTCGTGTCGAGCTGAGCACGCGACACCTGCTCGAGTACTTCACGTTCCAGAACATCTTCTCGGACGGGACGCTCTTCCGAGGCGTCACGCTTCTTCCACCCGGCCATACGTTGACGGTGCCGTTGAACGGGTCGGCGCACGAGCTTCGCCGCTACTGGGACTTCGACTTCGCCGAGAAGAACAGCGGAGACTCGGACGCTGAATACGCCGAGGAGCTCGATCGGCTCTTCCATCAGGCGGTCGAGCGCCAGCTCGTCAGCGATGTCCCCGTCGGCGCTTATCTCAGTGGCGGGATGGACTCGGGGAGCGTCACGGCGGTCGCGTCGAGTCTGCTCCCGCACCTCTCCACCTTCACCGGGGGCTTCGACCTCACCTCGGTGTCGGGGATGGAGCTGGGATGGGACGAACGACAGAAAGCCGAGGCGATGTCCTACATCTTCAAGACGGAGCAGTACGAGACCGTCCTGAAGGCCGGAGACATGGAGCGCTGCCTCCCCGCTCTCACCTGGCACCTCGAGGATCCGAGAGTCGGCCAGTCGTACCCGAACTACTACATCGCGCGGCTCGCGAGCAAGTTCGTCAAGGTCGCGCTTTCGGGAAGCGGAGGGGACGAGCTCTTCGCGGGTTATCCGTGGCGGTACTACCGCGCCGTCGTGAACGACGACCTTGCGCAGTACGTGGAGAAGTACTACGGCTTCTGGCACCGCCTGATCCCGAACAGCGTCATCCGCGAGTTCTTCGCGCCCGACGTCTGGAGCGACGTACGCGACATCCGCACGATGGACATCTTCCGGAACGTCCTCCCGCCGCACGAGCCGCAGACTCCGGAGGAGTACGTCAACCACTCGCTCTACTTCGAGGCGAAGACCTTCCTCCACGGCCTGCTCCTCGTGGACGACAAGCTGAGCATGGCGCACGGCCTCGAGACGCGCGTGCCGTTCCTCGACAATGACCTGGTCGACTTTGCGCAGCGTTTACCCGTGCGACTCAAGTTGCGCGACCTCGAGCACGTCGTCGAACTCGACGAGAACACGCCCGGCCCGAAGACACAGAGGTACTTCGAGGAGACGCGCGACGGCAAGCTGCTCCTGCGACAGGTGATGCAACGCCACATCCCGCCGGAGGTGACCGTACAGGTGAAGCAGGGATTCTCGGGACCCGACGCAACGTGGTTCCGCGGCGAGAGCCTCGACTACGTCCGCCGGCGCGTGCTCGACCCCAACGCCCGAATGTACGAGTATCTCGACGTCGACACGGTTCGCGGTCTCGTAGAGGAGCACTTGAACGGCGTACGCAACAGACGTCTGCTGATCTGGTCGCTGCTCTGCTTCGAGCAGTGGTGCCGCACGTTCCTCGACGGCGAGAGGCCGGACTGACGCCGCCGTGACCGAACCGCTCCATGACCAGCTCGTCCAGCTCTACCAGCTCTTACGCGCGGACACCCGCGGGCGATGGGACCGCGACCTGCCGTTCGACGAGCTGCTCTTCGACCGCTGGGAACGAGCCCGGTCGCTCGGATTCGGCGAGCGTGCGAGCATCTACCAGTCCAGTCTCGTCTACGGGGACGTCGAGGTCGGCGACGACACGTGGATCGGGCCGTTCACGTTGCTCGACGGCACGGGAGGACTGAAGATCGGGCGCAATTGCTCGATCAGTGCAGGTGTGCACATCTACACGCACGACACCGTCAAGTGGGCCGTGTCGGGCGGCGTGGCAGAGTACGAGTACGCGCCGGTCGAGATCGGCGACTGCTGCCACATCGGCGGCCAGACGGTCGTGGCCATGGGAACCACCATCGGCCCGCACAGCGTCGTCGGCAGCTCGTCGTTCGTGAACCGAAACGTGCCTCCTTACACGGTCGCCGTCGGCAGCCCGTGCCGGCCGATCGGCCGCGTCGAGATCGGCGACGACGGCACGGTCGAGCTCACGATCGACGCCGAGCGCTAGCTGGGCGGCCCGACAACCAGCTCGGCCGTCCCCTCCCAGCCGCAGCTCATCAGCGCGTCCACGACAGAGAGGCCGGGCACGTGGCCGTCCGCGAGCTGCGGATATCGCGGGGGGACGAACTCCTGCGGGACGAGCGCGATCCCGGCAGATTGGAACCTGTCGGCTTCCAGGTAGCCTCCCGCGCCGTCTCCGGTCAGGTATGTGCCGCTCCCGGTGGCGTTGCACAATTCGACGAGGAGCTCGGTTCCGGTTCCCGTGACGCCGAGATCGGATTGGCGCACAAGCTTGCCGGTGTCGAGCTCGAGCCACCCGGCGATGCGCCGGATCGACGTCTCGTTCAGCTCGGCGAGGTGATCGCTCGGGAGTCGTAGGAGCTCCTCGATGCGGGGGTAGACGTCGTCGAAGTGCGGCGCTCTCCCATAGCTTGTCGCAATCGTCTTCGCGATCTTCTCGCGCCACGGCGCCTGGTCGTCGATGACCGTCTCGCGAACAGACCGAAAGCCGTGGTACGAGCGGTCAACCGGCACGCTGACCCAGGACGGCCGGTCGTTCACCAGCATGCCCACGCGGTTCATCCACGTCCCGCCCTTCTTCGGGAACTGCACGTCGTCGAGCAGCACGAGGACGTCCGCCCGGACGAGCTTGTCCCACCATCCCAGCCAGGGCAGGAACGTCGGCTGGTGGATGGCGACGACAGTCATCTATCTCGGGCGTAGTCCGACGCGAGCACCGCCATCACCACCACGTCGACCCACTCGTCGTCGATGCATGCGGCCGCTCGGAGCACTCCCTCCTCACGGAACCCGACACCGCGGTAGAGCCGGAGGGCACGCTCGTTGGTTGCGAACACATGGAGGTAAATCCGGTGCAAGCCCAGCTGCTCGAACCCGTAGCGCATCAGAATCTGCGTCGCCTCACGGCCGATTCCGTGCCCCCACGCCTCTCGCTCGCCGATCCGGATCTGGAGCTCGGCGCTTCGGTGAACAGGATGGATGCTGTGAAGCTGGCACGAGCCGACGAGTCGATCTCCGTCGCGAAGCCTGATCCCGAAGATGCGCATGTCATCGCGGCGGCGCACGGAGTCGAACCAGGCGTCGTGAGCCACACGCGACACGGGCTGAAAGGCCGTGCTCATGGTCACCAGCTCGCGGTCGTTGATCCACTCGAAGAGCACTGCAGAGTCGTCGTCGCGAAGCGGAGTGAGCTCGACGCTCGGACCCTGCAGTGCCATGAGGTCCGTCACTTCGTCTCGAGCAGCTCGCTGTAGATCTGGTCGAACCGGCGTGCCGCCGCTTTGGCCGAGTGCCACTTCAGGGCGAACTCACGTCCACGCTCACCGAGTTCTTTCCGTTTCGCCGGATCGTCGATCAGCTCGGCGACGACATCGTGCACGGTCTCCGGCGTCGCGTTCACGACCGGCAGTTCCTCCACGTACCCGGGCACCTCGCGACGGACCTGCTCGATCCACTCGGGGCGGAGGAAGCACACGGCGGGCTTACCGAGCATCAACGCCTCGCGGACGTTGGCGCCGAACCAGCCCAGGGTCAGCATGTCGCAGACGACGTCGGCCTGCGACTGGTAGAAGCGCAGCTTCCGGTTCGGGACGTCCGTGAAGTAGATGAGCTCCACGTCGCGCCCTTCTGCCTTCAGCTGCTCGACGAGCGGGATGTAGATGTGCGTCGATTTCAGACTCCGGTTCGTCCCGGCAGCAACGCGCGTGTCGGCGTTCCCGACCGAGTGGTAGAGCTTGACGGTGCTCTCGGGATACGGGAGCCGGTAGTTCGTCGGGATGAGCAGATCAGGCCGCCAGACCTACGAGTCGAGGCAGTAGAACTCCGGCACCTCGTGGACGCGCGGATCGTCGTTGAAGTCTGCGCGGTTTCCGCCCGTCGTGACCTGGTAGTCGGCGAGGCTGTTGCGGAGGTCGCCCCAGGCGCGGTTCGTCTCGTCGCTGCAGACGGTCGGTACGGAACGCCAGGGGCAGATCTCGCAGGTCGGCTCAGGTCCCCAGGCGTCGAAGGTCGACTGGAGAACGCCGTCGAGACAGCCGGTGTTCGAGTAGACGATCTTCTTGCCGAGCCGCTTCAGGAGCCTGATCTCGGATCCTTCGCCGAACAGCTTCGTTGCGTGGGAAGCGAGCGTGTCGCCAAACCGGATCCCGTCCTTGTTGCTGAAGTGAAAGATGTCCCAGGTGCCGATCGCACGGGCGTAGAACATCGCGTGGCGGAACGTGTGCCTGCCTGCGTAGGAAAGCCCGTAGTCGTGGCCGTGGTAGTACAGCCCCGATTCCGAGTTGGCATCCCAGTTGAGGACATCGGCCTTCCAGCCGAGCTTGCGCAGCTCGCGGGACAGGTACCAGGCGTGGTAATACGACTGGCCGACGAAGAGCACACGGCCCTTCGGTGTGTCGTTCGGTCCGCTGCTCATGCGGCTACTCAACAGTTCTCGAACGCCGACCGCAGCTCTCGCACGACCGTCTCCTGCTCGGCGTCCGTCAGTTGCGCGAAGAGCGGGAGTGCGATCGACAGCCGATCCGCGATCACGCTCTGCGGGTAGTCCTCGGGCCGCAGGTCGTAGCGCTGCGAGTAGAAGCCGGACAGGACCGGCGAGTGGGTCCCCTGGCGCGTCGCCACGCCGCGCCGCTCGAGTTCGGCCATCAGCATGTTCCGACGCTCGTGCAGCCGGTGGACGTTGTCCATCGACGGCTCTTCGGGACGAAAGAGACAGACGTACGCCTGGTAGCCGTGGACGCAGTTCTCCGGCACGACGGGAGTCGCGATCCACTCGATGTCGGCGAGCATCTCGTCGTACAACCTCGCGCGCCGACCTCGCTCGGCCAGGATGTCGGCAGCGCGGTCCATCTGCGCAGAGCCGAGCGCGCCCTGGATGTCCGTCATGCGGTAGTTGAACCCGATCGTGTTGTACTCGGACAGGAGAAATGCCCCGTCGGATGTATGGCGGGCGTAGTCGGAGCGAGAGGCGCCGTGATCGCGCAGCGAGCGGGCCAGCTCCGCGAGATCGTCGCGCTGGGTCGTGATCATGCCCCCTTCGCCCGTCGTGATCGACTTCCGCGGGTGAAAGCTGAAGCAGCCGGCCTCGCCGAACGTGCCCGTGTGCCGGCCGTCGTAGATGCCTCCGAGGGAGCAGGCGCAGTCCTCGACGACCCAGAGTCCGTGCTTTGCGGCGAGGTCCATCACCGGTGCCATTGCCGCCGGAAGACCAAAGAGGTGGACGGGCAGCAGCCCGACGGTGCGCTCCGTGATCAGCGGCTCGATCGCGGCCGGGTCGATGTTGAACGTTGCCAGGTCGACGTCGCAGAACACGGGCTTGGCACCCATGTACTCGACTACGTTCGCAGTCGAGATCCAGGTGTAGCCGGGGACGATGACCTCGTCGCCGGCCTGGAGGCCGAGCGCAGCAACCACGACGTGCAGCGCGGTCGTGCATGACGTCGTGGCGACGGAGTTCCGGGCGCCCGTGAAGTGGGAGAACTTCTCCTCGAACTCCGCCACGTACCGACCCTGGACGACCCAGCCGCTCTCGAGCGGCCGTTGGACCGCACGAAGCTCTTCCTCGCCGATGAAGACCTTAGTGATCGGGATCGACGACTGGGCAAGATCCACGCGATCGAGGTCGTTCACGGCGATCATTCTAGGCAGCGGATCCGGAAGCCCAGCTCGCCGGGAAGTTCGAGTTCTGTAAGCACCGTGGTTACCCGCGTCTCGACCCGCTCGCCGAAGCGCTCCGAGACCCACCCCGGCTCCTCGTGGCGGTCTCCGGTGCCGTAGACGGCCAGCTCGACGCGCTCGTCGGCGCCCGGGGCCCACACGAGGCGGCTCTCGAGCCGGTGCTTCTTCAGCCCGTCGACGAGGTCGCGGACGAGGATCTCGTCGCCGCTCCACTCGAGCCGGCGCACGTGGCGGACGCGGCGCCGGAGACGGACGCTCGCCTCGAGCACGCCCTCGCGCGCGAAGCGGAACTTCACCTCCGGCAGCCGGCCGGAGCGGAAGGCGCCCCACAGCCGGAACTGGTCGCGGCCGTCGACCCTGATGGTCGAGTGCGACGCCGTCCCCCGGAACCAGTCGCGCTCCGGTCCCGGCTCGTACGTGTACGTGCCCGCGTCCGCGAGCACCGGACGTCCGTCCCACCACACCTGGAACGACAGCGCGTCCGCGTGCGCGTGCGCCGGGAGATAGTCCGGCGCGAACGGGCCGCAGCGGAAGGCGAGCCAGAGCGGGCCTTCGCGGACGACTGCGAAGCCGGAGTCCTCGAACACGACGAGGCCGTCGGGCGGATCCGACAGCTCGAGCCGCGGCGCCTGGTCGAGACCGCCGTCGTTGAACAGCGCAGGCTCGCCGTCGGGACGCGCGAGAGCGGCGGCGAACGCGCGCATCCGCTCGATTGCGTCGCCGATCCACGAGTGCGGCGAGACGGCCTGCACCTCGAGCAGGTCGCGGAGAACGACGAGGTGGTACACGGGGCTCCGCTCGTAGTGGCCTCCGTCAGGGAGCACCTGCTCGGGCAGCTCGCGGCGCAGCAGGTCGATGCCGTGGCGTACGAGCGCAGGCGCGTCGAACGCCGCGCCGCCGAGCACGAGCGCGCGGGCGTTCCGGATCACGTGATTGCCGAGCACGTCGTCCTCGACGTTCGCCTCGAGCCTGCGCAGCTGCCGCCAGAGGCTGGCCGACAGCCCGGGCGAGGCGAGCTCGGGCGTGAGCGTCAGCGCCGCCACCCAGTTGCCGACCCGCGTCGACAGCGGGTACGGGTGCCACGCATCGTCGTCGCGCGGCGGATGGTCGTCGATCCAGCGGTCGACGAGTGCACGCGCCTGTTCCGTGTCGCCTGCGCGCGCCGCGCCGAGGACGTCCTCGCCGTACTGTGCGTGGAACGCGCCGAGCCGTGTGGCCGGATCGAGCGAAGGCCCAGGCTCGAACGCCGGCGAACGCCACAGCTCGTCCGCGGCCGGAACCGGCCCCGCGTCGCTCGGCGGATCGCCGCCGGGGAACCTCCGGCGGGAGAACGGACGCGCCGCCCGCGCACGGAGCTGCCGCCCCCGTGCGACGCGCAACGCGTGGAGGTACAGGCCGGGCCTCACGCGAGCGCCGCCTCGTACACGGCCTGCAGCCGCTCCGCCGCGACGTCGAACGACAGCTCCCGCTGCGCCTTCTCGCGGGCGGCCGCGCCCAGGCGCCCCCGCAGCTCCGCGTCGCCGAGCAACCGCTCGACCGCGGATCGGAGCCCCGCCGCGTCGCCCGGCGGGACGAGCAGTCCCGTGACGCCGTCCTCGACCGCGTCCACGAGCCCGCCGACCGCCGTCGCGACGACCGGACGCGCCCACGCCATCGCCTCCCGCGGGACGACGCCGTAGCCCTCGCGCCGCGACGGGGCGACGACGACCGCTGCACGCTCGTACCAAGCCCCGAGCTCGCCGGGCGGAACGAACCCGACCGCGCCGGGTACGCGCGACCGCAACGGCCCGTCTCCGACGACGACGAACGGGAGCCCCGCGCACGCCTGCACAAGCTCCAGTACGCCCTTCTCGGCCGAGAGCCTGCCGACGTACAGCGCATGCGGCGGCTCCTCGGACGGGCCGACCGACTCCGGAATGGCGACGCCGCTCGGTACGACGCGCACGTCGTGCGCGCCCAGCCGCCGCGCGTCCTCCGCCAGCGACTTCGACGCGGCGAGGACGAGCCGGGCCCGCCCGAGGATCGGCCGCGCAAGCCACGGCACCCGGCGCGCCAGCTCGACGTCCGTTCCCCAGACCTGGACGACATAGGGCTTCCCCAACGTCGTCGCGACCGCGCCGGCGGCGAGCCAGTGCGCGTGCACGAGATCGGCGTCACGCGCCGCCCGCGCCGCCGCGCGCCGGAACGACCGGAGGAACGCCGGCACGAGCAGGGCGCGCCACGGCTGCGCCCGCAGGTTGCCGACGATCCCGTGCCCGTACGCGATCCCGTAGTGGCGGAACGAGGCGGGAGAGACGACGTCGACCTGGACGCCGCGATCGCGCACGCTCTCGACCGCGTCGGCGACGAACCGGCCGGCCGGATCCTCGCGTCCGCGCGGATACGACGTCGTCAGCACGACGACCTTCATGCGTCACGGAACCCGGGCGATCGCCCGCGCGCGTCCGGCGAACACGATCGGCAGCGCGAGCGCGAGCGCCACGAAGCCGTAGAAGTAATAGAACTGCATCGTCAGGTAGAAGAAGTTCGCCGCCATCGTCCCCGCGAGCGCCGCGGTGAAGCCCCAGGCGAGCGGCCGGACGCGCGGGCCCATCGGATCGCGCGCCCCGACGAGAAGCCGTCCCAGCCGCCGCGCCGCGCGCAGCCGTACGAACACGTAGCGGAGGAACAGCAGGAACAGGACGAAGCCGATCAGCCCCGTCTCCACGATCAGCGCGACGTAGAACGAGTGCGGGCCCCAGTTCGTCTTGCCGGTGATGAACTCGTAGTACACGGAGAAGTTGTTCAGCCCGAGACCGAGCAGCGGATGCGAGTGGAGGATCTGCGGGACGAAGTCGTACACGGCGAAGTGGGCCGAGCTCGACGCCCCTCCCGTCTGGATCCGCGAGCGCAGCACGACCGAGAAGTAGTGCCATCGCGAGTAGACGAGGTACAGGAGCAGGACGGCGACGAGGCCGAGCGGCACGAGCAGCGCGCGCGTCGCCGCGAACCGGCGGTACGGCAGCGCGAGCACGAGCAGTCCGACGCCGAGGCCGAGCAGACCACTCCGCGACAGCGTCGCGAGCTCGACGATCAGCAGGAACGCGAGCAGGATCGCCAGCGGCCGCTTCCACCGGTGGCGCCGCTCGAGACGCAGGTAGACCGGCGTCAGCGCGAGTAGCGGCACGTCGAGCATGATCCCGAGGTGGTTCGGGTCGCCGGTCAGCGCATTCGGCCGGTACACGCTCTGCCCGTTCACCGCGCCGTAGATGTTGATCGAGCTTGCCCCGCCGGTCAGCGGCGACAGCACCGTGCTGTCGAGGTTGTGGCCGGCGCGCGCGGCCAGCAGTTGCAGCACGCCGTACAGCGCGTTCGCGAGCATCCCCGCCGTGAACCAGCCGAGCGCGCGCCAGAAGAAACCTTCGCCGCGCCGCGCGAGATACGCGACCGCCGCGGCGAGGAAGATGAAGTGCAGCACGAACTTCACCATCCCCTTCGTGAACTGGTCGAACCCCTGCTTCGTCTCGAGGTTGAAGAAGCCGAGCAGGTAGACGAGCAGAAAGGCGATGAAGAACACGAGGATGATCCCCGTCGTGCGAGGCGTCGGGCCGCGGCTCGTCAGCACGAATGCGATCAGGAACAGGATCGTCATCACGTCCGCGATCCCGACCGAGCCCGCGAGATTCCAGTGCACCTTCTCGAAGGTCACGCAGAAGAACGTGGCGAGGAAGAAGAAGTCCGCCACACGCGTGCGGGTGACGGCGCGCGGCACCGCGGCCGCAATCGCCGTCACGCGAGGCTCCGCAGGAGGTCGGCGAGGTCCTCGACGCGGCGGGCGCGCGACAGCTTGTCGTGCCACTCCGGCGAGAGCGGCGTGCCTTCGAGCTTCCCGTCGCGCCAGCGCGCGTGCATCTCGACGAGCGCGTCACGGAGCGCCGCGACGTCGTCCGGCGCGGCGACGACGCCGGCTCCGGTGTCGCGGATCAACTGCGCGGCCGCGCCTTCCGGCGGCACCGCGGCGAGGATGGGCCGCTCGGCGGCGAGGTACTCGAACACCTTCCCGGAAAGAACGCCGCGTCCGCGTCCGCCCGCGTCGGGGATCAGCAGCAGCAGCGCGTCGGAGTCGCGCTGGAGCGCGAGCGACGTGCGGCGCGGCACGTACTCGACGAGCTCGACACGGTCGCCGAGCCCGAGCCCCTCCATGAACTCCCGGTCGCCCGGGCGGAAGTCCCCGACGAAACGCACCGTCACATCTTGGAGTCCCGAGTCGGCGAGCGCCTGGAGGAACGGCTTCGGATCGCGCTGCCCGAAGAACGATCCCGCGTGCGTGAGCCGGAAGCGGTCGCTGCGCGTGTACTCGAGCCCGGCGAAGTCGTCGAAGTCACAGCCGTTCGCGATCGTCGACACCGGTCCGCGCGGCTCCAGCCCCTCCGTTTCCTTCGTGATCGACTCCGCCGCCGTGACGATGGCGTCCGCCTGCGACGCCACCAGCCGCGCGACGCCCGCGCGCGCCTTCCGCTTGGCCACCGCGCCGAAGCCGTCGGCGGCGCGGTGCGGGTGCAGCACGATCGAGTCCCGGAGGTCGGCGACCCACTTGACGCCGGTCGCCCTCTTCACCGCGGCGCCGATCAGGTGGACGGAGCCGGGCGGCGACGTCGTCATCACAACGTCGATCCCCTCGCTCCGGACGATCGAGATCGCCTTGGGGATCGCCGTCGCGTTCCACGTCACGTTCTCGTCCGGAACGAGCAGCCGGCGGCCGATCGTCGACGCGCGCCGCAGCGCGAGGTCGAGGCCGGTGCGGCCGTACTGCTCGTCGGCGATCCTGCGGCCGCTCGGCCCGATGTAACGCGCGCGGTGCACCCACGCCTGCGTCGGCAGCGGCAGGTCGGCGTCGACGTGCACCCACTTCGGATCGTCCGGCGCGAGCACGTGCGTCTCGATGCCGAGGGCGGGGAGATGGCTCGCGAACTTCAGCGACCGCTGGACGCCGGCGCCGCCGGCGGGCGGGAAGTACAGGGTGACGAGGAGCAGCTTCACGTCGCGCCCGATGGTATGCGGCCGGTCACAGCCGGAAGACGACGAAGCGGTTGTCCCGGTAGACGGGCTTCAGGCCGTTCCGCTCCAGCCGCCGGATCGGCGTGACCTCGCGGGCACGGAGGACGACCCAGCCGGGGTGGTACTTCCGCATCGTCGCGAGGCTTCCGGTGCGCAGGAACGGCTTCAGATCCGTCGCCCGCCCGTACGGGTTGTTCGCCCTCGTGTTGGCGACGTGCACGACCGGCGCGACGACGACGTACACCGGCGCATACGCGGAGATGCGGTAGCTCGTCTCCAGGTCGCCGAGGACGACGGCTTTCTCCGGCACGCGGTCGCGCAGGTAGCTCACCAGCCCGGGCGTCAGCGCGTACGGGTCGCGCCCGGCGCCTTCCGCGTTCCAGTGGGCGAAGCCGTGCACGGCCACCGGCAGGACGAACAGCGCGGTTGCCGCAGCGGCGACCGGTCCCGCTCGTTCGAACGTCCCGAGGCGGCGGTGGGCCACGGCGGTGCCGACCGCGAGTGCGAGAACGCCGCCGGCGAGCGCG
>Ga0265338_10003114_pt1 | contig 23744 bp, 23 predicted proteins | sample 42126metaG_FD_193579 | JGI IMG/M metagenome (GOLD analysis project Ga0265338, IMG submission 193579) | Rhizosphere microbial communities from Carex aquatilis grown in University of Washington, Seatle, WA, United States - 4-21-26 metaG | ecosystem: Host-associated > Plants > Roots > Rhizosphere... | reverse complement strand
TCGATGGCGCAGCGGCTGGTACGAACGCAGCAGAAGATCCGCCTCGCACGAATTCCGTATGAGACTCCCGCATTGGCCACGCTCGAAGAGCGGCTCGACGGCGTACTCGCCGTGATTTACCTCGTATTCACGGAGGGTTACGCCGGCTCCTCAGGAGCTTCGTTGATGAGCGAGGAACTGGCCGATGAGGCCCTGCGTCTGGCAAGACTTCTCGATTCGCTGCTGCCGGGACAGGCCGCCGTACAAGGCCTGCTGGCGCTCATGCTGCTGCACCGTGCCCGACATCCGGCACGAGCGACCCCCGATGGCGACATCATCCTGCTCGAACATCAGGATCGCAGTCTCTGGGACCACGCACTGATCGAGGAGGGCCTGCCGCTGGTCGAACGCGCGTTGAGGTCGCCTGGCCGTCCCAGCGCCTATGCCGTGCAAGCCGCGATCGCAGCGTTGCATGCGCGCGCGAACCATTTCAGCGAAACCGACTGGCCGCAGATCGCCGCGCTGTACGCCGTGCTGTTGCGCTTGCAGCCCTCGCCCGTGATCGAACTGAACTATGCCGTGGCTGTTTCCATGGTCGATGGACCTGCGCGCGGTCTGCAGCTGGTCGAGGCCATCGTCGCCCGCGGTGAACTCGAGGGCTATCATCTGCTGCCGGCGGTGCATGCGGAGCTGCTGTTTCGCCTCGAGCGGCGGATGCGGGCGCGCGAACGTTACGAAGCGGCACTATTGCTGACCAGACTCGAACCGGAACGGCGGCTAATCCTGCGTCGCTTGCAAGAGTTGAATTCCACCAGTACGTGAAGGAGACGACCGTGCCACGAACCGTCACGATGGCAGTGCACCTGCCCTGCTCCGCTGCCCGCCTTTATCGCATGTACCTGGATCCGAAACAGCACGCCGCATTTACCGGTGCGCCGGTGAAGATCGCGCCGCGCGCAGGCGCAGCGTTTGAAGCCTTTGGCGGCGCAATCAGCGGAAAGATCCTGCAACTGGTGCCCAATCACCTGATCGTCCAGTCCTGGCGCTCGGTTCAATTTCCGCGCCGCGATTTCGATTCAACGCTGGTGCTTACATTCTGGCCAGAGAAAGGCGGTGCAAGAATCGACCTGACCCACGTCAACGTCGCGGACAGCGACTATGCCGGCGTATCGGAGGGCTGGTCGCAGTATTACTGGATACCCTGGCGCCGATATCTGGCGGCGTGATGTTCAAAGCCCCAGCTCGCTGAGCCCCGCATGATCTTCCGGCCGGCGGCCGAGCGGCCAGTGAAATTTTCGGTCGCTGGCGGCAATCGGCAGATCATTGATGCTGGCGTAGCGGCGACTCATGAAACCCTGCGCGTTGAATTCCCAGTTCTCATTGCCGTAACTGCGGTACCAGTGATCGGAATCGTCGTGCCATTCGTACGCGAAGCGCACGGCGATGCGATTGCCGGTAAAGCCCCAGAGTTCCTTGATGAGCCGGTAGTCGAGTTCCTTAGCCCACTTGCGCTGCAGAAATTGACGAACCTGTTCGCGGCCCACCGGAAACTCGGAGCGATTTCGCCAACGCGTGTCTTCGGTATAGACCAGCACGACTCGATCAGGGTCGCGCGTATTCCAAGCATCCTCCGCCATCCGCACTTTCTGCGCGGCGCTTTCCGCCGTGAATGGCGGCAGTGGTGGTTTGCTTTCCATTTCGAAATCCCGCCAGGGGTGCCGGATCATACGCTATCGGGTGCGAGCGGCGTCCAGCGCGATTCCCGCCTCCTCAGGCGCTGCGCCGGCGATTCGCCATCGTAGTTCATGGGTACGGGTGTGCATAAATCGCCCGGCATTGGACGCAACGTTCTCAGGTTCACCAGACCGTATCCGGATGTGCTCGATCGAATGGTCGCTCCCAGGTAGGCGCCACAATGACAACAGATGAGAAAATCGGCCGTGCGTGCGCCGAAACGGTAGCGCTGCAGATCGGAGAGATCGCGGGCGTGAAAGCTCAAGGTGCCCGCGGAGTCCGATGATGTCAGCGCCGAATGCAGACGGCAGAAGGAGCACTGGCAGGTACGCACTGGCCAGGCCGCGGTCGGCAGCGCAGTGTCATAGCGAAACGTCAACGCGCCGCAGTGGCATCCACCCTCATAGCTTCTCATCGTCACAACACTTCGACCGCGCCTCCATAGGCCGAGAGCGCGCCATCGGCTGTGACAAATCGCAGCGGCTCACTGAAGGCTTGCGCCGGCACAAGCCGATCGAAGGGATCAGCGTGATGAAGTGGGAGCTTGCCGACCGCTGCGGCGTGATCCGGCGTCACTGGCAGCGCGAGGAAGCCGCCGGCTTCGATAGCGGCCGCGGAGTCCTGCGCGTCGCTATCGATCTTGCCAAGCCGGGACTTGATGGCGATCTCCCAGATGGATGCCGCGGACACGTAGACAGCCTGGGCCGCAGCCAGGTAGTCGCGCGTCACAGCCTTCAGATGGCGGCTGGCGGTGACAGACCAGATGAACACGTGTGTATCGAGCAGCAGGTGCATCAGCTGCCTTCGAATTGCGAGAGAACCTCCGCGGGCAAAGGTGCATCATCGTGCAGTTGTACCTGGCTCTGCTGGGTTCCGGATTCGAATCAGCGGTCCGGTCCGGGCGGTCTTTTTAAAATGGGTTCGAGTAAGGATTTAAAGGAAAACTACAGGAAATACAGGAGGACTTCTAAGGCACTGAAAGATAAAGGCAAAACGGCTGTTTTGCGGAGCGATGCGACGCCTTGCTGGCAGAGTTGTCACGCTGCGCCGCCAGCGATGCGATGCCGCCAGGGAGAGATGTAACGGCCGATGCCAGAGGGCGGCGAGGGAAAGCTATCTGTAACAAGGGGTTAGCTTCCGATCGGCAGAGATGTAACGCCCTCCCCTTTCCTCTTCGCAAGCACCTAATTTTCCAGCTTATTCTCTCATCGCTACGGAATCTGGCCGCACTTCGGGTGGCAGAGATGTCACGGGTCGGTCGTCCCGGGACCCACGCGGCGCGGGGTATGAAGTCAGCGCGCCAGAGCGCGGTGATCGCGCGGCACGTGAGGCCGCGAAGGAGCCAGGATGAGTCCCACTTCGGCTGGTTTGACGTTGGCTTCTGGGTACACGGTCAGCACACGCTTGAGGGAATCGAGAAAGAAGTGGCGAAACTTGCGCGGCTGCGCGTAGCCGTGACCGAATTGCCCGGATAGCTGTGCCCACGTGACGGTGTTGGAGCGGTTCAGGTTGAACAGGCGGTGGACGAGCCATGCATAGACATCGAGATCCATCGGACTCTTGCGCAATTGTCGGATGGCCGCTGTGGAAAGCGGTGCAGAGCGCTCGAGGATGGACTCGAATAACACGGAGGACAGCACCAGCGAGCTGCCCTGCCCTATCAGATCCGCCTCATCCCACCACAGCCGCGCTTCCTCGGTAAACAAAGCCTGGCGAATGTGAAGCCCGCTGCGGCCGGCCGCATCGCGGATATTTTCGTCGATGGACACGGCGCAATGAATGAGACGCAACAGCTGATTGGCATACACGCGCAGCGAGCCGCGTTCACCGCGCGTGATGGGCACGTCCAGGCGTCGCAGGAATTCGTGCACTGTCTTTCCGAGATAGATCTCCGCAGAGCGTGTCCGCACCGCCTCGGAGGCGCAGTAAATCGTGAGCAGCCGCGCCGGCACGCCATAGGGCAGTCCCATGTCGCGACGAGTGGCTGACAGCGTGAGCTCCAGCCAGCCGTTGCGTCGTGTGAACGTTGCGGTGTCGCCGGGATCGGCGTGCGGGAAGGAGCATTGGATCAGCGGCACGTACTGGAATGAGATGCCGGCGGTCAGTTCCGCGGGGGCGGCGGCTGGGATTTCTGCCACAGGCGGTGCGGCGATGAGCGGTGGCAGCAGAGCAGCGGCGTTCGATGCGGGCCGGGTGGTGTGTTCGGAACGAGCGATGTCCCTGCCGGCCGCCGCGTCCGGGAACGCATCCGCAGGCAGCGATGGAAAACGGGCACGGACAAGAGAGGCTGGGTATCCACTGCGGATAAGCTGAGCTGCGATGCGCTTGGGTCCGTATCCGAACTCGGCGTAGAGCCGACAGGCCTTATCAAGCTGCGAGCTGTAGTCCGGACCCTCGGTGGCGTCAGCCATGCTGCATGTGCCTACTCTGCCCCTTGCCTGGCTTCATGCACGGATTTCTGCTAATTTCAACCCGAAATCCGTGGACGACGGCCCCTGAAGGAGTTGAGTGTGCCAGCGGTACGCGCGATTGACAAGTTAGGCGATATCCTCGCCAACAGCGAGACTTTCCTCGAGCGCATGCACGCACTCGGCGTTGAGCCTCACCAACGAAAGACATTCCAGCGACTCTTCAGTCCCAGTGAAGCGGCCGAAATGGTTGGTCGGGACCGAACCACCCTGGCACGTGCGGAAATGGATATAGGCCTCCTGGATACACCGCGCAATCCAGGCAATAACCGACGCGTAGGTTACACGCTGGCGCAGGTACAGGCCTTCCGGGCGCACTTCGGCACATTGCCCTGGCGAGATCCAGCCACGGACGCGCCGTTGGTGGTCGCCTGCCAGAACTTCAAAGGCGGCGTGGGCAAGTCCACTACTTGCGTTAATTTCGCGCACTATCTGGCGCTCAAGGGCTACCGGATTCTGGTCATAGACACCGACAGCCAGGCGACGACCACGTCGATGTTCGGCTATGTGCCGGACGCCGATATCACGCAGGACGATACGGTGCTCCCCTATCTGGCCAGCGACCAGGCGTCGCTGGCCTACGGGGTCCGGCGCAGCTATTTCCCTGGCATCGATCTGATCCCGGCGTGCCTGGCATTGTACGAGGCGGAAATTGCCATTGTGATGCGCGTTGCGGGTCAACCCACGCCTGCGCAACGGATTGCCTTCTTCAATGAGCTTAAGTTTGGCATCCAGACGGTGGCGAGTGACTACGACGTCATCCTCATTGATAGCCCGCCCGCGCTGGGAATGATTTCGGTCAATGTGCTCATGGCTGCCGACGCGCTGCTGGTGCCTTCCGCCGCGCGCATGTTCGACTTTTCCAGCACGGTTCAATTTTTCCGGATGGTGCACAACTACATTGGCCAGCTTGACCCGCATAAGAGCTACCGCTGGATATCGGTGCTGACGACCCTGTTTGACCGCCGCTACGAAAGTCAAAAGCAATTTTTCGAGGTCATGCGCGCCTGCTTTGGGGACTCCGTGTTTCAGCGCGTATTCTTTCACTCCAGCGCCGTCATCAATTCCGCTGCGCAGTTCCTGACCCCTTACGAGCAGATCAAGCCTGACCGGCACGTGCTCGAAATGATGGACAACGTGTTTGCTGAAATCGAACTGAGCCTTCTGCGAGAGTGGCCGTCAAAGGCGACGGCACTCAGTCAGCGGGGAATCACTTGAAATCGGCAGGGACCGCGGTTTCGTCACGAAACTCTCGTAACAGATTGAATTATATGGGGCTATCGACACAGCGGGTAGTGTAACCCAGGAGCCAGCATGGCCAGCAGAATCTTTGGCGGCGCCAATCTCAGTGATATTGCCCGAGCGGCGCGTGAACGCCCGGAGGCGCAGGGCGAGACCGACAAGGCGGCTCCCGGGCGGCCGGTGTTGGCGGCAGCGGAACTCGCGCTGACGGGCAGGGTAGTGACGCCACTCGAGCGCGAGAATATTTTCCACGTCGATCCGCGGCGGTGCCGGGCCTGGTCCCATCACAACCGAACGGCCGCCTGGTATACCCGCGAGCGCTGCCAGGATCTGATCGAGTCGATTGCCAAGGATGGACAGCAGGATCCGGCCGTCGCACGAAAGCTCCTCGGGGATCCGAACTTCGACTACGAGCTCATTTACGGGATGCGCCGACGATTCGCCTGTGAATATCTGAATGCACGGCTGAAGCTGCGGGTCATCGACGCGGATGACGCGCGTGCGGCGGTATTGATGCACATCGAGAACGCGGATCGCCAGGACATCACGCCGATGGAACGCGCCCTATCGTTCCAGTCTCAGCTGGAGGCCAGAATTTTCCCTACTCAGGAAGCACTGGCCGATGCCATAGGGCTCACCAAAGGGCAGGTCAGCAAACTCGTCAAGGCAGCCAGCCTGATGCGGCATGCCACGCTGACACAGTTGTTTGTCGATAAGAGCGCCGTGCCCGTGGATGCGGCGTACAAACTCGCGACGCTGTGGGAGCGGCCGGGGGCCAAAGAGGTAATCCTGAAGGCAGCACAGAATCTGCTGCAGAAAGAGCGGGCAGGGCGCTCACCGATCGAGCTGATCAAGGTATTGCTGGCCAGTCTGGACCGGTCGCGCAAATTCGAGCCGGTGCAGAAACAGTACAACCTCGGGGCGATTGGGCGAGTGGTCGTGACACGCAACGCGCGCGGCAAAATCACACTGGCATTTCCGCAGGGACTTACAACGGTCGACAAATCAGCCGTCGTTGCAGCCATTGAGCAGATCCTCAAGGATTTGGTCTGAGCAAGTGGGCAACTTCGTGGAACATCCGCTGGCTCAAGGCAGCATCTCATTGATATTTCTCCATAAAAACAATGATCTGCGGCGATGGTTGCTTCACATCTCGTGAAACATTTGCCTCCATGGCATTATGACCGTGCTCAAGGGGTCCATGTACCCCTTAAATCCTTGGAAAACGGGGAAGCGTGAAACCATGAATCAGAAACTGACCGACCAGCAGATCGGGCAGACCGTTGATGCCATGCGCTGCGCGGGTCAGAAGATCACCGGGCGCGCGCTGCGCGCCGCCCTGCGCGAGCGCTACGGCGTGGCCGGCAAGACCGGCCGCCTGGTGGCGGCGTGCCGTGGGGTGCGGGAACCCGTGCCTGAGGCGTCCCTCGTCTGCGCGCTCCAGCAGCAATTGCGGGACGCAGAGATGGGCAGGATCACCGCGCTCGGGGAACGTGATCGCGCGCTGGCAAGAGCAGAGCGTGCGGAGGCCAGGGAGATTGCACATCAGGATCGCTGGGCCACAGAGATTCATTCGCTGCGGGAATCCGTCGAGCAGCTCAAGGGCGAGCGACTGCGCCGCCAGAGCCTCGACGACCAGGTCGTTCGCCTGCAGCGTGAACTGCAGGTGCTGCACCGTCGGTTGGCTCAGTACGAGGAGCCGTCCGGCAGCTGAGGCGCGCCGCTGTTCGCGCCTGAGCCACTCAGTCTTCCTTGTGGATTGACCCGGCGGGTCGCGGGGCGCGTACTGTCCCAAGCGATAATGAGTCATCGTGGGGGCTCCCATCGACCGGCGAGACTTTTGCGGATTGTCCGCGGCTGCAGCGGCGCTGGCGCTGACCTCGTTCGGCGATCTTCCGGGCGTGGGCGACATGGTCGCGATACCCACGGGCCTGCCCATCTATAAAGTCATCTTCGATGATCGATTTTCGGCTGCCCGCGCGTTCGGCGCATCCGCCGCGATTAACCGCATGCGCACGACCGCCATTCGCGGCGATATCACAGCGCTCTGGCTCGATGATCTCAAAGCTCATTGGGAGTCGGGTGGCGCAGCGATCGCCGGCATGACCACGACGCGGGCGCTGCTGTGCCTCGAGCAGCTGGCGCACGATACGTGGCGACGCGTCCTCCGGCGCGCGGAGTATCGGGCCGTGCCCGCAGGGTCAGGGGCGCAACTGGTGTCCTGGATCATCGGTGCCTGAGTTTCGCGGAGGAGTCCAGCTGTGAGAGTGCCACCGGGCGTCAGTCCAGACGATTTCAGCAGCTCGCTGACGGAATTCAGGCGGGTGGTTGGCGATGACTGGGTATTCACAAGCGATGAGGATCTCAATCTCTATCGTGACGCCTATTCACCCTTCCTGAACGAGCCCGAAGAGCGGGTGGCATCAGGGGCTGTGGCGCCTGCTTCGACCGAAGAAGTCCAGCAGATCGTACGTATCGCGAATCGCTACCGCATTCCGCTATACACGATTTCTACCGGCAAGAATCTGGGATACGGCGGTTCCGCACCGGCATACTCGGGCAGCGTAGTGCTCGACCTGAAGCGCATGAATCGCATCCTCGAAGTCAACGAGGCCAATGCCTACGCCCTGGTCGAGCCGGGCGTGAGTTACTTCGATCTCTATCGACACATCCAGGAGAGGAAACTCAAAGTCTGGATCGATTGCCCGGATCCGGGCTGGGGCAGTGTCATCGGCAACGCCATCGATCGCGGTGGCGGCTACACCATGGCGAACTACCGCAATCACTTCGATTCTCACTGCGGGATGGAGGTCGTGCTGCCGAGTGGCGAGCTGCTGCGCACGGGCATGGGGGCGATCCCGCAGTCCCAGACCTGGCAGCAATACAAGTCAGGTTGCGGTCCGTGGGTGGACGGCATCTTCTCGCAGTCAAATTTCGGCATCGTCACGAAGATGGGCTTCTGGCTGATGCCGCAGCCAGAGGCGTATCTGCGCTGCGCGGTATCGCTGCAGCGCTACGCGGATCTGGGTCCGCTCGTGGAGACGTTGAACTATCTCGAGAACAGCCGCATCACCCAGGGCTTCCCGGATATTTCCTCGCCACTGCTCGGCTATGGGCCGATCGGGCAGATCCAGCTCTTCTTTGAGCGCGGCCCTGGAAAGACATCGCCGGAGCAACAAACGCTTGTGTCTGAGGCAAAGCTTGGCTTTTCGCCGCAGCTCGAGGCGTATGCGCTCAAGTCAGGCACTCCCTACTGGGAGGTGCTGCTGAGCTACTACGGTCCGATGGAAGTCATCGAGGCGCAGTGGCGCGCCACGCAGCGGCATTTCTCCAGGATCCATGACGCGAAATTTCGGATCGTCGATCGCGTGATGCTGCCGCTCGATCCGGCAAAGATCGAGAGCTATCACGAACCCGAGTTCGGCGTGCCATCGCTGCGAGCGTTCTCCATCGGCGCCCGGGCGCCGTGGAATCCAACACCCTCCAAGGGGCATATGTGGTTCTCGCCCATCATTCCGCGGACCGGGGACGCCATCATCGAGGCGAACCGCGTCTTTGGCGAGGCCGCGCGCCAGCTGGATATGCCTTTGTTCCGGACTTTCACCTTGCCCGCATGCTTCTGGGAGCGCTCGTTCATCTTCATCCTCGCAACACCCGTCACCGAGGATCCGGCCACGAACCGACACTACCGAGAGGGCTTCAAGAAACTCATCGAAATTGGGGGACAGCACGGGTGGGGTGAATATCGCACCGCGCCAGTGTTCCAGCAGGCTGTCATGGACGTCTATTCGTTCAACAATCATGCGCTGCGAGGTTTTCACGAGACGCTCAAGGACGCCATCGATCCGAACGGCATCCTCTCGGCCGGACGCTATGCAATCTGGCCAAAGCACCTGCGGGAGAAGCAGTCATGAGGTGCGCCCGCGGGCTGCACAAGCTCGCTTCGGTGTTGATATCGATGCTGGCACTCCCCGTGATCGCCGACGAGGTTGCGCCCCAACACACCGCGGGCCGCGAGGTATATCTCAAATGGTGCGCGCCGTGCCATGCGCCTGGAATCACCCACCCAGGCACCCACGCATTGATGACGAAGTACCAGGGTGTCAAATCGGGGGTGCTGCTGGAGTGGACCGATCTGCCCGCGGGCACCATCAAATACACCGTGCGACATGGCATCTCCGTGATGCCGCAATTCCGGAAGACCGAGATCAGCGATGCGGAACTCGACGCGCTGGCGCGATATATGTCGCGCAATACGCCCCAGCCTTAGGCATTCAAACCCGCAGCAGTACCGCGGCGAGTTCGTCGGGGCAGCAGAAAAACGGCGAGTGATCGGACTCCAGCGTCACGCGCTCAGCGCAGGGCAGGGCGGATTGCATGCGACGTTGTGCGGCATGAGTAATGGCGCGATCGGCCGTGCACTCGACGTAGACGCGACGCACGCGGCCGAATCGCGCTGCCGTGTTGCGCACTGGAGTGGCGAGCGGGGCCAGCGGCTCGGGTTTGAGGAGCGTCCTGGCCAACGCCACGTCGTCGTCGCTGCAGCGGCCGTAGAATGCCTCACGGATGGCACTGTCACGAAGAGTCGCGGTCTGGTGATCGTCCGCGATGATCATCGCGGGAGGGACCAGCGATTCGGGTTGCTCGGCAGCGCTGTCGAGCAGGGAGCGCCCGTCCTCGAGCAGAAAGGCTGTCACGTAGACGAGCACGCGGATGCGTTCCGGGATTCTCTCGGCCACTTCGGACAGCACGATTCCGCCCCGGCTGTGGCCCACGAGCACGATGGGCTCGCTCGAGGATTCGGCGAGGGCTACGATCTGATCGGTCCAGCCGCGCAGCGTCACCGATCCGGGCGGGGTACCGTCGATGCCGAGCGACAGCAGGTCGGGCGCCATGACGCGGTGTGAGGCGCGCTGCAGTCGCGCGATGATGCGATGCCAGCACCAGCCGCCATGCCACGAGCCATGCACCAGAACGTATGTGGCCATAGATTGTTGCTCCGCAGGGGCATAAGGAGAATTCGTGCGTGCCGCAGTGTATTACGGTAACCGCGACCTGCGGCTGGAATCAGTGCCGGATCCGGATCCTGGTCCTGGAGACGTCAAGCTACGCGTACTCTACAACGGGATCTGCGGCAGTGATCTGCACGAATACTACGATGGGCCGATTACCACGCGTACGACGCCCCATCCGCTGACTGGTGTCGTCAATCCCATCATCATGGGCCACGAGCTGTGCGGCGAAGTCGTCGCGCTGGGAAGTGGCGTCGAGGATCTGGCGATGGGCGATCTCATTGCTGTCGATCCACTCGAGAGCTGCGGCCGTTGCATCTGGTGCCACTCCGGGCAATACCCGCATTGCCCGCTGGTCGCATTGCACGGCTACAACCGCCGCGGGGGCGGCCTGGCGGAATACACTGTCGTGCGCCGCTCGATGGCACATCGGCTGCATCCCTCGCTCAATGCATTGCAGGGAGCGCTGATCGAGCCGCTGTCGGTGGCATGGAACACCGCCAACCGCTGCCGACTCGAGTCAGGCCAGCTCGCCGCCATTCATGGCGCGGGGCCGATCGGGATCGGTGTGTTCCTGACATTGCGTCGGCGCGGCGTGGACAGCATCATTTTTGACCCCTCGCCTGGCCGGCGGGCGGTGCTCGAACAGCTGGGTGCTCGCAAGGTGTTCGACCCCAAGAGTTGCGATCCCATCACCGTCATCCGCGACCACACCTCCGGCGCCGGTGCACACGCCTCGGTCGACGCGGCCGGTGGCGCCACCGCGTTTCGATCGACATTGCTCGGCACGCGCGTCAACGGCACGGCCGTGGTGGTGGCAATCCATCACGCGCCCGTGGTGATTCCGCCGTTCGATCTGCTGATGCCGGAGGTGTATCTCACAGGTGTGGCTATGTCGGCGAACGCCTTTCCCAGCGTAATTGAGGAGGCGGCGCGCGGCGCCTATCCGATGGACGGCTGGGTGGAGACCATTCCGTTCGATGGCCTTATCGAGCGCGGCATGGAGCGGCTGCGGCGTCAGGAAGGACTCAAGATTCTGGTGGAGGTCAAGCAGTGAAGGTCCAGGAATTGTTCAGGGTCGACGGTTATGGCGTCATCGTCACGGGCGGCGCCAGCGGCATCGGACTGGGCTATGCCGAGGCACTGGCCGAGAACGGCGCGCGCGTGACGCTCCTCGACGTCGACGCGACGCGCATCGCAGACGAGACTAAGCGGCTCGAAGCCCGCGGCTGGACGGTCCGAGGCGAAGTCGTCGACGTTCGCGATCACGCCGCCCTCGATCGCGCGTTCGACGCGGCGGTGGCCGCGCATGGCCGACTCGATGTCGTGTTCGCCAACGCGGGCATCGATTCCGGCCCTGGCATCGTGGGCAGCTGGGTGGGTACCCAGCGGCCCCGCAACCCGGAAGGCGCGCTCGAACGCTACAGCGATGAACGCTGGAACCGAGTCATCGACATCAACCTCAATGGCATCTTCGCCACGCTGCGCGCCGGCGCGCGACTCATGCGTCCGCAACGATCGGGTCGCATGATCATTACCACTTCGGTCGCATCCCATCGCGTTGAACCATCGGTCGGCGCCGCCTACCTGGCGGCCAAGGCCGGGGCGGCGCATTTGATGCACAATGTTGCACTCGAAATGGCGGCCTACAACATCACGGTCAACGCAATTGCGCCGGGATTGTTCATCACCAATATTGGCGGCGGACACGGCAAGAATCCGAGTTTCCAGGAACAGGTCAGCAAGGATGTGCCGATGCATCGCGTCGGTTTCCCGGACGATATCGCGGGCCTGGCGCTATTTCTCGCTTCTCCGGCCTCGGCCTATGTCACCGGCCAGGAAATTTCGATCGATGGCGGCTGGTCGCTCGGCTTTGCCGTATCCGACTGACACGTTCTGCAAATTCGCGCGGAGGGGACGATATGGGCTTGGTTGGATTCGGTCAACCCGATGACGGGATCATTCAGATGGCATATGTGGTGCAGGACATCCAGGCAGCCATGCGCGCCTGGGTGGACAAGACCGGCGTGGGTCCCTGGTTTGTGCTCGATCACTTCACGGGCATCGATCCGCAATATCGAGGCGCGGCGTCCAGGGCCGATGTGACGCTCGCCATGAGCTTCGCTGGCCACATGAACATCGAGCTCATCCAGCCAAACAACGATGCGCCATCGGTGTACAAGGAATGGATCGACCGGCGCGGCTATGGATTTCATCATTGGGGCCGCGCCACCTGGCACTTCGATCGCGAGGTCGAACGCTATCGTGCCGCAGGTCACGATCTGGTATTTCTGGCAGCGGTACCCACCGGGGGCCGCGTCGCCTACATGGACACCACGGCACAGATGCCGGGTTACGTTGAGCTGATCGAACTCGGTGGTGGCTTCGAGCCGGCTTTCAGCAAATTCTACCGCGCGAGTATTGGTTGGGATGGCCAGGATCCGGTGCGCCCATTTATCTGAGCTCGCCCTGCTTTTCGACGTGGACCTCGAGCAGCATGGGGACCTGGGAGCAGAAGACCTGCTGCAAAGCCGCGTCCAGATCTTCGCAACGATCCACACTTAGCGAGTGGACGTCATGACCCTTCGCGAGCGCACAGAAATCGAGATCGGGTAGTTGCACACCCGGGAGCTTGCTGATGCTGAAATGACGGCCAAATTCCTCGAGCGCCCGGTAGCTCGAGTTGTTGACGATGATGAAGGCCACTGCAACGCCGAGCCTGGCCGCGCTCCATAGTCCCTGAATGGCGTACATGGCCGATCCATCGCCGATCAGCGCGATGACTTTTCGCGTCGGGGAGGCCAGTGCAACACCGACGGCCGCCGGCAAGCCATGGCCCAATCCACCGCTGGCGCAGGTAAAGAAGCCATCGCGATCAATTATGGGCAAGCGGTCGTGCATCGCGCCACGGCTGCTCGGCGCTTCTTCGACCACGATGCTGTTTGCGGGACGCAGTGCCGCGATTTGCTGGAGCAGGTAGGCATCCGTCAGCTTGCCGCCTGGTGTCCGTGTCGCGCGCGGCGGAATACTGGGTGCCGCGCGCGATGCGCCCTTCACGCTGTGCGCGCCGACGGACTGCTGCAACAAGGCAGCGATCCCCAGCTTGAGGTTGGTGACAATGGAGATTCCAACGGGGCAGCGCGCAGCGGCTGCCGGATCGTCCGTCAACTGCAGCAGCTGCGCCCCGGCGGGTATGTGCGGACCCTCGCCTTCGACGTGGTAGGTGAACACCGGCGCTCCGAGCACCAGGATCAGATCGCCGCCGGCCAGCTGCTGGACGATACGCGCCCGATCAGCCACCAGGAATCCCGCGAATAGCTTGTGGTCCTCGGGAAAGCTGTTGCGCGATGACATGGGGCTTGCCCACACCGCGGCCTGATGGCGCTCGGCAAGCGCAATAATCTCATCCCACGCTCCATCACGCGCCACCGAGGCACCGGCTACGATGATTGGTTGCCGGGCGCGGGAGAGCGCTGCTGCGGCCTCCGCGAGCAGGGTGGGATCTCCGGCTACCGCAGAGCTCACTCGCCTTGCCGCGAGCGGTTCGCTCGGCCGGTCCCAGTCATCCACAGGTATGGACACGAATGTCGGCCCGCGTGGCGCCTGCATGGCCACGTAGTAGGCGCGTGCGATGGCCGCGGGGACGTCGGCCGCGCGCGCGGGCTCAACGCTCCACTTCACGTAGGGCTTGGGCAGCTGCGGCGCCTGTTCCGAGTAGAGGAAAGGTTCGAAGGGCAGAATGGACCGCGCCTGTTGGCCGGCCGTGATAACCAGCGGCGATTGATTCCGGAAGGCTGTGAATATGCTGCCCAGCGCATGGCCGACACCGATTGCCGAATGCAGATTCACCAGCGCCGCATCGCGCCGTGCTTGCGCGAAGCCATCGGCCATCGCTACCACGACGGATTCCTGCAGTCCCAGTACGTAGCGGAAGTCGGGTGGGAAGTCGCGGAACATCGGCAACTCGGTGGAGCCGGGATTGCCGAATACGGTTGTGAGCCTGAAGTCGCGCAACAGCGCGAAGGTGGCCTCGCGTACAGTGAGCTCGCTCATCAAATGCGGATCACGACTTTGCCGAAATGCGCACCCGTTTCGAGATGCCGGTAGGCAGCCGCTGCCTCATCGAAACCGAAGACGCGATCGATCACGGGCTCCAGCCGCGCGCTGGCAATGGCTGCATTCATGCGCTCGAAGTGCCCGCGTGAGCCCACGAACACGCCTTGAATGCTGGACTGCTTCACCATGAGCGCATAGGGACTGGGCGGCTGGCTTCCATGCCCCGTGAGCACGCCGATGAGCTGGATGCGTCCGCCCGCAGCGACAGCGGCCATCGAACGTCCCAACGTACCCACGCCACCGACTTCGATAACATGATCAACGCCGCGGCCCCGGGTCAGTCGCAGCACTTCAGCTTCCCATTCGGGAGTGGTGCGGTAGTTGATGCCGGCGTCGGCACCGAGTTCCCGGGCGCGCTCGAGTTTGGCATCGCTCGAAGAGAGTGCAATGACGCGCGCACCGGCCAGACGCGCGAACTGCAAAGCAAAAATCGAAACGCCGCCAGTGCCAATGATGAGCACCGACTCTCCTGGTATGACGCGGCCGTTCTCCACCAGGGCATGCCAGGCTGTGACCGCCGCACAGGGCAGCGTGGCCGCGGCTTCGGGCGACATATGCGAGGGGACCGCGACGGCATCTTGTTCGTCGAACGTCGCATACTCGGCCAGCACACCGTCTGCCGGCGGCGCACCCAGAGCGGCACGAGGTCCGTCGGGCAACCGTCCGTCGATCCAGCCTCGGAAGAAAGTACCGCACACGCGATCACCGACTTTAAAACGCGTGACGCCGCTGCCAACGGCCGTGACCTCTCCGGTACCGTCCGAGAGCGGAATCGTACTGATCGCCACCGGGCCGCCAAAGTACTGGCCACGCGCGATCGCCAGATCGCGGTAGTTGAGCGACGCGGCCTGCAGCCTGACGAGTATCTGCCCGGAATTGACTACCGGATCCGGGCGTGTGCCGCGTTTCAGCCCGTCGAGCGAAGTGCTGCCGGCGATGACTTCATACGCACGCATGGTGTTACCTTGACGCTAAGTGGGCTCGGCCGGTACGCGACCAAGTGGGCCCGATTGGGGGATCGTGGCGCTCGACTTTACCGGAAGTGCCGGTGCCCTGGGGAGCCGCCTCAATCGAGACCATGATTCGCTCCCAGTCGAGACCTCAAGGGCTTGGGCCCGCGATGATGGTGTCCAGAGACACCCATGAATTCAATGCATCGGACGCAAACGGCGCCAGCGTCGGACTCGGCGCTCATCGCCTCGATCGTTGGGTTGGCCCGCGAAGCCTCAATCGAACTCAACATCCAGGACGTGGTTCATCTGCCGGCAAGCCGTGCGCTGCTGCCGCCGGGACAGAGAATCTATGTCAGCTTCCTGCCCAAACAGAGCTGGCAGCAAACGGTAGCCGCGAGCGTTGCGGTCAGGTCGGCTGGCTTTGAGCCGGTGCCGCATGTGCCGGTACGCCTCCTCCCGGATCAGGTGACTCTCGAACAGACACTGTCAGACCTGGCGGCGCAGGCGCAGGTTCAGGAGGTTCTGCTGATCGCGGGTGACTACGATTCGGCAGTGGGCCCCTATGAAAACGTCGGCAATGTCTTGCGCACCGGCGCGCTGCAACGCGCAGGAATGCGGCGAGTGTCCCTGGCGGGGCATCCGGAGGGACATCCCAAGGTGGCGCTCGATACCATTCGACGGGCCGAGCGCGAAAAATTGCAGCTGGCCGTTAATGCCGGTCTGACCCCACGTCTCTTGACGCAATTCTTCTTTGAACCGGAGCCGTTCCTCGAGTGGATCGAGCAACTTCGGGGCGATGGAGTCCAGGTGGAGACGGTCGCGGGTATGGCGGGACCATCCCGCCTGGCGACGCTGTTCAAATTCGCGCTTCGCTGCGGTGCGGGACCTTCGATCAGGGCATTGGGCGCTCGGCCCAGCTCGTTCGCCAAGCTGTTCGGCGATCACGGACCTGAATCACTAGTGCGGCCGCTGGCGGTCGCACGCCTGCGCGGCGAGACAGACTTCTCGGGTATTCACCTGTTCTGCTTCGGCGGCTTTCTGCGCAGCTGCGAATGGCTGCATGCAATCGCCGGCGGCCGCTTTCGGCTCACCAATGGCGGCTTCTCGCAGGACTAACCGGGTGCTGCGCCAGCCGGCTTACGCCTGACGCGTTCTCCAGCCCTCGTGATAGGCCTCGCGCGCGTCGCGTGCATAAGGCACGGCAGACACCTTGACCTGGACCTCGAGCTGCTTGTGGCGCTCGACCGGCGGCTTGCTGGTGCCGCCGTTTTCCTCCCCCCAGACCAGTGTCAGCACGTCTCCGGCGCGCACTTCGGGGTCGACGATGCCCAGTGACAGCGCGGTGCGCTCGTTGTAGCTGTAGCCACCAAACATCGAGAAACCGACCACCTTCTTATTGAGAAGAATCTTGTCGTACGATGAGGACGAATAATTCGCTAGCGGGAAATCGAAGAATTTGTAGTGCTCCCCACCCGGCACGAGCAGCGAGGTAAGAATCTTGCCCACATCGGCCGCGTTCCACTCGAAGGTCACTTTGCGCCGGGAGGGCTGCTTCGACTTCTTTTCGAGCGCTTCGCGCCCGATGAAGTCGTGGTCGAATTTGACGAAGGGACCATAGCCGAGCTCGTAGGGCGTGGTGTAGTAGTCCTCGATGTTGTCGGATACGAAGCTGCCGCCGATGGAGCCGGTACCTTCATACCCGCCGGCGGGCAGCCACTCGCGGTACTTCTTCATCTTCTCGCCCGTGTAAACCGCGGGCAGGGGCGACGGAATCCAGCCGGATTCCAGGGTATTGCTGGCGTAAGCACGCGAGCCCACCGCGGTCAGGCCAAATTCCCTGCCGGCCTCCAGGATCACATCGCGAATTTCATCGCGCTGCTCGTAGGGGCCCCAGATTTCCAGGCCCGGTGCGCCCGCCATGCCATGGCGAAGCGCGCGAACCTTGCGACCCTTGATATTGATCGCATCCATGGTGAAGAACTTCACGTCCGGTATCGGGCCGCCATTGACCTTCTCCAGAACCTTAGCGGCGTTTGGTCCCTGGATTTGGTACCGGTAGTGGCGACGCACCACAGCATTGCCTCGCGGATGCGAAGGAGAGCGATCATCGCGGATCATATCGACCTTGTAGCCGCCGGTCTGGCCATGAAACTCGATCCAGTTGACGGTCGGCGCACGACCCACGAACAGCATTTCATCGGTGTCGAGATGGAACAGAATGCCGTCGCCGATGACATAGCCGTCATAGCTGCAGGGGACGAACTGCTTGGCCTTGTTGACTCCGAAATTGGCAAAGCTGTTGATGGCCAGATGACTGAGCATCTTGAGGGCATCGGGGCCCTTGACGGTGATTTCGGCCATGTGATGCGACTGGTCGAATAGGACCGCGGATTCGCGCCATGCGCGCTGCTCGTCGCGCCAATTGGAAAACTCGCTCGGCACCACCGGATACACGTAGGCGCCAATCTGTGAATTGCGCAAAAGCTTGACCGGATTACCGGCGCTGCGCAGCAGTTGTTCCAGGCTGGATTGGGCCATGGCAGTGCTCTCGATTCGGCTGAATTCGCGTGGACCGTAATTAGAAGGCGCATACGACCGCGCGGTCTCGACTGGGAGGGAAGGGGCTCCTCGATTAAACGTGCAGCCCCCGGCGCCGGCGGTGTCCCTTGATCAATCCTAGATTTTCTGCGCCAGGGCGACGATCAATTGCCGTACCCACGCGTGCGCGGGATCCGATTCGTTGCGTTTATGCCAGAGCAGGATCTCGTATTGCTCCGGCGTCGTAAAAGGGGGCAGGAAGGTCTTCATCGGGGTCGAGTCCGCGAACAGCTTGACGACACGATCGGGAACGGTGGCCACGTAGCTGGTACCCGGCAGAACCAGGGGCAGGTGCAGCAGGCTGGGGACCGTCAGTTGGACAGTTATGTCAGCATCGAACAATCGACGGACCAATTCTTCCGCGGAGGCGGTATAGCCGCTGGGCCGGCCAAAGACATGCGGCAACGCATAGAACTGCTCGGCCGTCAGCGAGTCACCAATCGTGGGGTGGTTGCGGTCCACCGCGCAAAGCCATTGCACGGGACGCAGCCGGACGCTATGAAGGCTCTCCGGATATGAGCGCACATCGTAAAGGCGAAGATTATCCAGGCAGAGGCACAGATCGGCCTCCCCGTACTCGAGCCGTGACAGCGCGGTCTGCGAAATCAGCTCGATGTGAAAACGGATCCCTGGAGCCTCTACCGCGACACGCTGCAGAATTGCCGGAAGCAAGCCCGGTACAGCTTCTTCGGAGACGATCATGGTGAAATCGCGCTGAGTCGTTGCCGGTGAAAAAGTCGGCTGGGTGCCGAGTGTTGCCTGGATCAACAGCAGCGCCTCGCGCACCGGCTCCACCAGCGAGAGGCCGCGCGGCGTGAGCTCCAGATCCCGACCAACCCGCTCGAGCAGCGGATCGTTGAAGTAGTCTCGCAGCTTGTGAAGCGCGGCGCTCATCGCAGGCTGCGAAACGAATACTTTCTCCGCGGCGCGCGTGACGTTTTTCTCACGCAGCAGCACGTCGAGAGCAATCAGCAGGTTGAGATCGAAACGGTGAAACTGCATGATGCCGCACTGGCCGGGTTAATGATGAACATGGTAACAGAGCCGCGATAAGCCCGATGAGACCGGACCGATGAGAACGAATCCTGAGGGCGCGCTACTCTGGCAGCCGGACGCTGAGCGCATCGCTGGCGCCAACCTGACTCACTACATTGAGTGGCTGGCGCAACGGGGCCGGCGCTTCCACTCTTACGAGCAGCTTCTGCAGTGGTCCCTGGATGACCTGGATGGCTTCTGGGGTTCGGTGTGGGAGTATTTCGACATCCGCAGCTCGCAACCCTACGAGCGCGTGCTCGCGCGCCGAGAAATGCCTGGAGCAAAATGGTTTCCGGGAGCGCGGCTAAACTACGCGGAGCACGCGCTGCGTTTCGAGCGGGAGAATGCCGAGGCGCTGCTTTACCTGAGCGAGCGTCGCAGCCTGCAATCATTATTCTGGCCGGAGTTTGCCGGCCAGGTGCGCAGGCTGGCAACGCGGATGCGCGCGTTGGGGGTCGCCCCTGGCGATCGCGTCATCGCCTACCTGCCGAATTCTCCGGAGGCGGTGATCGCCATGCTGGCCACTGTCAGCGTTGGCGCCATCTGGGCGAGCTGCGGGCCGGACTATGGAACCCGCGGCGTCGTCGATCGCTTCGCACAGCTCACCCCGAAAATCGCCTTTTTCGTCGATGGCTATTCGTACGGCGGCAAGACCTTTGATCGGCGCGATGAAATCAGCGCCATTCTCAGGCAACTGCCGACACTCGAGCGCGTCATCTACGTCAGGCACATCGCACCCGAGGATGAGTGGAATCCCACGGATCACACATTGCGTTGGGATGAGGCGCTCGCGGGCGCGGCAGTTTCACGCGAGGATTTCAAGTTCGAGCAGGTTCCATTCGATCATCCGCTGTGGATTTTGTTCTCATCGGGCACTACAGGCCTGCCGAAGCCGATCGTGCACTGTCACGGAGGCATCACGATCGAGCAGTACAAGGCGATTGCATTTCACATGGACTGTCACCCACGCGACCGAATGTTCTTCTTCACGACCACCGGCTGGATGATGTGGAATTTTCTGGTCAGCGCGTTGCTGGTCGATGTCGTACCGGTACTGTACGACGGTAACCCTGCTTACCCGACGCCGGATCTGCTGTGGAAAATGGTGGCCGATTCACGCGCCAGTTTTTTTGGTGCGAGCCCGACCTATATCGGTATCCTGGAGAAGGCCGGCATCGTACCCAAGGACCGATTCGATCTGTCCTGTCTCAAATCCATCCTGCTTGCTGGTTCGCCCGTGACGGCAGAATGCATGGAGTGGGTGTTCCGGAACGTAAAAGACGATGTATTTGCGCATTCCGGCAGCGGTGGCACCGATGTCTGCACGGGAATGGTTGGCGGGGTTGTCATACAGCCCGTCTACGCTGGTGAGATTCAGGCTCGTCAGTTGGGCGTTGCAGCTCATGCCTTCGATGAAGGCGGACACGCCGTCATCGACGAAGTTGGCGAGCTGGTGATCACAGCGCCAATGCCGTCGATGCCAGTGGGCTTCTGGAACGATGCCGATGGAAGTCGCTACCGGGACTCGTATTTTGATCTGTACCCAGGGGCTTGGCGGCACGGGGACTTTTTCCTCATCAACGGGCGTGGAGGTTGCTTCGTCCTGGGCCGCTCGGACGCCACGCTCAACCGTCACGGTGTGCGCATCGGAACCGCAGAGGTTTATCGATCACTGATCAGCGTGCCGGAGATAGAGGATGCGCTCATCATCAACCTCGACCTGCCGGGCGGCCGCTTCTTCATGCCGCTATTTGTTAAATTGCGTTCTGGGCTCGAACTTGACGAGGCGCTCATCGAACGCATTCGGATGCAGATGCGGAAGGACTACTCGCCGCGACACGTGCCGGATCGGATTTATGCTGTCGGGAGCATCCCGTACACGCTGTCAGGGAAAAAAATGGAAGTTCCTGTGCGCCGCATACTCATGGGTGTGGCGCCGGAGAAGGCCGCCAATCGATCGGCCATGGCCGACGCGGGTGCGCTCGATTACTTCATCGAATATGCGCGCACACAGCGGGACTATTTGCTTCGGACCTAGGCCGCCGGCGGCGTATCGCGGCGGTACTCGCGCGGCGTAAGCCCGAATTTGGCGCGGAACACGCGGCCGAAATGCGTCGGACTATTGAAGCCGTAGTCGAATGCAATTGCGGTGATCGTCCGGCCGCGCTGCGCGCCGCAGACCAGGGCGCGAGCGCATTCATCGAGGCGCCGGCGCACGATGTAGCGAGCGACTGTCTCGTCCCGATCAGAAAACAGGTGATGCAGATAGCGGGGCGTCATTTTGCACGCCTCGGCAATGCGCGTCGGCGTCAAATCCGGGTCGTGCAGGTGCGCCTCGATATAATTGATGATGCGAATCCGGTGGACGGTCGCAAGCGAGAGACGGTCGGGCTGGGCTCGGCCTATGTCCGCGTAAGCGGCACCGAGCAGGTCGAGGATGGCGACGGTGACTCGGCCCGCGGTGGCCTCATCCAATGCTTCGCTGCATTCGACCCAGAAGTGGCGCAGGAACCGCGACAGCAGGCCGCACACCCCGCTGGACGCCGGCATGGGGATTGCCACCAGGCTTTCCGGACACGCGATGTGCCTGCGCAATTTGGCGTCCGGGATGCCGATGACGAGCATGCGATTGGCACCCGGGAAAACGATCTCGTACTGCCGTGTGCTGTCGCAAAGCGCAAAGTCGCCCGGCTTCAGGCAGGCTTCACGACCGTTTTGCCGGTTGATGCTCTCTCCTTCCATCTGCAACTGCAAAAAGAACATCGACTGTCGGGTTCGTGCCACATGGGCGCGAGAGTGACGCACGACCTGCGCTTCGGAATAGACGTCGGCGACCGTGATGTCACCGAGCCTGGTACGTGCGATGGTGCCATTGAAGGTGCGCACGTCTGCTGGATCCGAGACCAGGGGATTGAAGCTGTCTGTGGCGTAATCGTTCCAATGATCAAGCTTGCGTCGCTGATCGAGACCAATCGTCGAAAACGAATCTATATGCATCATCGGCGCTTCCCCCTCCCGAATGTGGACACGAGTTTCGACTCGTTGTGCAGCAGTTATATAAAACAAACACTTCCGGCCACCAATTCTTTCAACTTATACGTGCTATTTGTCTGTACGGCGCAACACATATATTGCCATGCAACATAAGATGAGACCTCTCTGCGGCGCTTTCACCACAAGGTAAGCTGGAAACTTATGAATAACGATCCGCGCGAGCTACTGGCCATCAGCCCGATGTCACCAATGCAGATGCTGGTGATTGCGATCACCCTGGGTCTGACGGCATTGGATGGTTTCGACATACTTTCCATCAGCTTTGCTTCTCCCGGCATCGCGCGCGAGTGGGGGATCGATCGCGCCGCGCTTGGCTTCGTGCTGTCGATGGAGCTGATCGGCATGGCGCTCGGTTCGATACTGCTCGGCGGAGTGGCCGACCGGATTGGACGGCGTCGAATGCTGCTTGGGTGTCTCGTGCTAATGACGCTGGGGATGGTGATGGTGGCCGGCGTCCACGGTCTGAACGCACTGTGCATCTGGCGCGTCGTAACTGGTCTTGGTATCGGCGGCATGCTGGCGGCCAACAATGCCGTCGCCACCGAGTTCTCCAGCATTCGCCGCCGTGACCTGTGTGTTTCCGTGATGGCAATCGGCTATCCGCTGGGAGCGGTTTTCGGCGGCATGGTCGCGGCGCATTTGCTCAAGGGGAGCAATTGGCGCACGGTGTTCGAGTTCGGTGCCATCTGCACGGGGATCTTTCTTCCCATCGTATTCTTGTGGGTTCCGGAATCCATCGGGTGGTTGTGTCAGGCGCGGCCGCCAGACGCGTTGGATCGAGTCAATCGCAGCCTGACGCGGCTGGGGTATGAGCGCATCGAGTCAATGCCGGCGGCGACACCCCGGCAAACTCGCAGTTCCTTGGCCAATCTGTTCAGGGCGGGTCTCGCGCCTACGACCATCATTTTGTCGGCCACCTACTTTCTGCACGTCACCACTTTCTACTTCATCATCAAGTGGGTGCCGAAGATCGTCGTCGACATGGGATTTGCGCCTTCGTCGGCAGCGGGTGTACTGGTCTGGGCCAATGTTGGCGGGGCCGCGGGCGGGGCCGTGCTCGGCCTGCTGGCGCAGAAACTGGGCCTGAAGCTGCTGACCACCTTGGTATTCGTCGGTTCCGCCATCATGGTCGCAGTGTTCGGGAGGGGCTCTTCGGATCTGACTCAGCTCTCGCTGATCTGCGCGCTCGCGGGGTTCTTTACCAATGGCGGTATCGTGGGCGTTTACGCGCTCGTCTCGCGAGCATTCCCGACGCCGCTACGGGCATCCGGCACCGGGTTCGTGATTGGGGTTGGCCGCGGCGGCAGCGTCATCGCGCCCATCCTCGCGGGCTTGCTGTTCCGCGCCGGCTTCGGCCTTCAGCTGGTCGCCCTCATCATGGCTTCCGGTTCGCTGCTCGCGGCCGCCTGTCTGGCTGCGCTGCCCAGGAGCGCCAGCGCACCGCACAGCAGCGCGGTACCTGAATCGTTGTAATCCTAAGGCTGGATCGCAGGCATCTCAGGGCTGCGACATCGTCAACTCAGGATAGATGTTCCCATCGATATCCTGGGGCT
>Ga0265338_10003113_pt1 | contig 23744 bp, 19 predicted proteins | sample 42126metaG_FD_193579 | JGI IMG/M metagenome (GOLD analysis project Ga0265338, IMG submission 193579) | Rhizosphere microbial communities from Carex aquatilis grown in University of Washington, Seatle, WA, United States - 4-21-26 metaG | ecosystem: Host-associated > Plants > Roots > Rhizosphere... | reverse complement strand
ACTTTGGAGCCGAGCGGTACACGGTCAACATCACCACGCAGGCCCCCTCCCAGGCGGCCTACAACACCACGATGGACCAGGGGATCGCCGTCATGAGGATTGTCCGCGGCCTGCGGCCCGAGCAGGGCAACGACTTCGAGCTCTACTCGAACGACTCGTTGATCGCCGCGTTTGCGAAGATTGCGGACGTGATCAGCGCGGGTGCCTTCATCATCAGCGCCATCGCGCTCCTCGCCGCGGGGGTCGGGATCATGAACATCATGCTTGTCAGCGTGACCGAGCGGACGAAGGAGATCGGCGTCCGGAAAGCGGTCGGCGCGCGCAAGGTGATCATCCTCACCCAATTTCTCGTTGAGTCCGTGGTCCTGTCCGTGACGGGCGGACTGGTGGGCATCTTCCTGGGGACGCTGGCCGGCGACGGCCTCGCGATGTTCCTGAAAGTGTCGATCGTGTTCCCCTGGGGCTGGGCCCTGACGGGAGTCATCGTGTGCTCCTTTATCGGGATCGTGTTCGGCCTCTACCCCGCGTGGAAGGCCTCCTCGCTCGACCCCATCGAGGCGCTCCGATTCGAGTAGGCCTCCTCAGCCGCGCCGGATTTCCGAGCCGGTGAACCGGATCTGGATCCGGTAGACCTTCTTCAGGCGGCACTTCACCTCGCCGGTCGCGAGGTCGACCTTCTCGGGAACCTCGATGCGGTGGACGTCGACCATGGCGTGGTAGCCGCGCTCTGAGAAGATATCGATCAGCATGGCGAGCACGCGCGGGTCATCGAGCATCGGGTCCTCGGTGTTGACGAGCGCCGTGCCCGAGATCGCATGGCGGATGACGATCGGCATGATCTTCCGCTCAATGAAGTGGGACACCATGGCGAAGAGGGCCTCGTGCTCAAGCGCGTACGAGTCGAGGCGCTTCACGAGGTCCTGCCTTGCGTGGATGACGATCTCGCTGGCCACCGGTATGCCCCTCAAGCGGTCCACCGTCCTTGGGTCCAGTTCGAGGGTGCTCTGGTAATCGAGCTCGTGGAGGATGTTCTTCTCTACCTCCGGCAGGGTCCCCTGGGCGTTGACGAAATGGTAGTGGAAGATCTCCTTGAGCTCCTGGAGGGCGTCCCAGGTCTGCTCCTTGAACACCCGGTACCTGCGCTGCGCCAGGGCCTTGTCAAAGTCGGTGGCGCGTTCCTCGAGGAGTACGCCGATTCCCGTGCGCCGGACTTCCTTGTTGTGGGCGCGCACCTCGACGCCGCGCCTTAGCTGGCGCGCGACGCTCGTGGACTCGTCCACAAAGAGGACCATGATATGGATCGTGGGCTGCCGGAAATGGATGCTAAGGGGCGTGTTGTAGAACTCCCGGCGCAGCGCATGCATCTTGTCCACGAGGAGCTTAAGGCATTCGACCTGGACCTTGGTGCGCGGGAACCCGTCGAGGATGACACCGTCGCGGTACTCGGGCTTGAGGAGCCGGTGGAAGAGGATGTCGATCACCTCGCGGTCGCCGACCATGACGCCGGCATCCTTCAGCTGGCGGGCCTCTGGGGTGTCCAATAGGGAGCTGACGACGATGGGGCCGCAGGTCAGGCCCCTCGACTTGCCGATGAACCGGGTGTTCGTTCCCTTGCCGGCGCCGGGGGCGCCGCCGAGCAGGATGATCTCCTTCGGGAACCGGAGGTGCTCCCGGCCGACCTCGGTCTCAAGGCGTTGCCAAACAGCGGAAAAGATTATCTGGGCGTCCTTGATCTCAAGGTCCGTGACACGAGGCGGGGTGGGCGCCGCGGGGGCGGCATCGGGCGCGGGCTTGGCGGGTTCTAAGGACATTGTGGGGTCGCCGCACGCTCAGAGCGGGCATCCCGGCTGGCAAGCTTTCTATGGGAACCCTCTTCGAGGAAAGCGGTCGAATCAGCGTGCCATCTCGGTGGGTGAAAGCCCGCGAGAGCACTTAGTTGAAGCTGGACCTGGCGGGGTCGCGCGAGCGACCCCGCCTTGGCTTTTCTGGGGGCCTTGGGCCGGGCAGGGCAGGCAAGAGCCCCGTCGCCGCGCCGGGCACACGTCCCCGCGCGACAATCGGCCTTTAATGCGCGGCAAACGGGTTTTGCGCCGCGATTTTTGACCCAGAAAGACGTCGATTCGCGGCGTTTCGACGACGTTTCGTCGCAGAAGCATATGCGAAGGTTACGACCGGGCGCATTTGATTACGGCCAAGCAAACACAGCTCCAGCACTGGAGCGGCTTCAAGCAACCCATCCTGACCAAGACCATGCAAACCTTGATGAAGATTAAGTCAGTGTCAGCGGCCCTCATAAGCCTAGGCGCGGCGTATTCCCTGTCAGCGCAATCGGCGGCCAGCCCGGCCTCCGGCGCCGCCGCCAATTCCGACGACAATAACGCCCAGGTGATGGAGAAATTCGTTGTCACGGGCTCGAACATCCAGAACGCCGGCGAGGCCCTCTCGATCCCAGTCGCCATCCTTTCACCCGGGGACATCCAGAACAGCGGCGTCGAGACCAATGTCCTCGACGTCCTGCGAAAGATTTCACCGTCAGTTAGCGGGCTGGGTGGAGAAAACGCCACGACATCGACGGGCTCCACGAACGGGGGTTCGCAGATCCTCCTTCACAACCTGCCGACCCTTGTGCTCATCAACGGGCGCCGGATGGCCTACAACCCTGTCGACGGGGCGGACGGAAATGAGTTTGTGGACCTCAACACAATTCCCCTGGCGGCCATAGCCAGGATCGAGGTCCTTAGCGACGGCTCGTCGGCAATCTACGGCGCAGATGCCGTGGGCGGCGTGGTCAACATCATCCTCAAGAAGGATTTTAACGGCTGGGAGGCGAATGCCCACTACGGATTCAGCGACCTTCCGGGGCATTACACCGAGCGCACGGGTTCCATTGTGGGTGGCGTGAGCAATGGTACCACGTCCCTGACGGCCTCGGTCGAGTACACCCAGAACGATCCGATATTCCAAAACCAGCGTCCCGAGACGAATCCCTTCTATGCTACGACGTACGTCCCAGGGATCCTGGAGATCTACGGCCTGACCTCGTCTTACGACGAGGCGTTCCAGCTCGCCCCGGGAGTCAAGGCGCCCCCCGGGGGCGGCACCTACACGATCCAGCAGCTTGTCTCCATGGGCGTCTACAACGACCTGGGCAGCTTCAACGACCAGTCCGTGATCACCAAGGTCCAGCAGATCCTCAACCTGGCCGCCAAGCAGAACCTGATCCAGTCGTCGAAGCGCCAGAGCGCTACGGTGAACGCCACCCACAAGATCTTCGGGGACAACCTCGAGGCCTTCGGCTACCTGCTGTACTCCCACGTGAATACGCAGTCGGGGCTCAACGCGCAGCCGCTCTTCCCGATCATTTCGACGCAGAACACGGACCTTGGCAACTTCGGGACCTACCCGCCGCCCGCCAGCACGGAGCTGGTCCCCGTGAACGCCCCCACCAACCCGCTCTCTCAGGCAAGCCTGGATCAGGGGTTCACGGACGGAAGTGGCGGCTACTCGGCGCTGGTGCACAACCGCTTCGTCCAGAACCCCCGCCTCTTCCAGAACGACGACGAGTCCTTCACCGGCGTCGCGGGCCTCAGGGGGACCATCAATTCCGACTGGTCGTGGGAGGCTGCCGCCAACTTCAACCGCTACACCGACAACTACACGAACCCGGGGGTCCTGGACACGACGAACCTCATCGCCGCGTTTGCCAGCGGCCAAATCAACCCCTTTGCCCTCACCCAGGCGCCCGGCGCCCTCAACGGGGTCGTCGGGTCGGCTTTCGTCAACTATGTGAGCACCAACAACACCTTCGACGCCCTCGTCCGAGGGGCGTTCCCGGCTCTGCCCGCGGGCAAGGTCAGGTTTGCCGCGGGCGTGGAATTCAGCCGGCAGAATCTCACGGCGGTGCCCGACAACAACACGGCGAACAACCTGTGGGTTGATTCCCCGACGATCCTGCCGTTCGACGCGAACCGGACGATCACCTCGTATTATGCGGAGGTTGAGATCCCGCTCGTGGACAAGGGACACCCGCTCCCGGGCGTCTACGCCGCGGACCTTGGAGCCGCCGAACGGTTCGACTCGTATTCCGGAAAGGTGGGCTCCTCCCGGGTCCCGAAGGTGGACATCAAGTACCAGCCCTTCAACGACGACCTGACCCTGAGGGCTAGCGCGGGGAAGTCATTCATCGCCCCGCCGCTCTACCAGCTTTACGGCCCCACGACGCAGGGCTCCTCGAGCGAGCTCACCTACACGGGCGCAAACGGGACCAAGTACAGCAACGTCCAAATGCAGTCAGTGGGCGGTTCGAACCCGGACCTGAGGCCCTCGACGGCGACCACCTGGGAGGCGGGCTTCACCTACACGCCCCGGCAGGTCGCGAATCTTAGCGTGTCCGTGGACTACTTCGACACGACCCAGCACCAGATCGTCGGCACGGTTGACGAGACGACGATCGTCCAGAGCGTCGAGAACCTGGGCGCGGCCTCACCCTATGCCTCGCTGATCCGCTTTGGGAGCCCGACGGGGGCCGGTCCGAACGGCAACGCCGCAGGGCAGATCAGCTCGAAGCCGCTTGCGTCGACCTTCATATTGGACTCGGTGGTCAACCTGAGCTCTGCAGCGGTCAAAGGCTATGACGCCGCGGTCACGTACATCGTGCCGACAAGCCACCTGGGCCGCTTTGAGTTCGACGAGGCCCTCACCGTCTATGACAGCTACCTGATTCAGGTTCTTCCCTCGCAGAATTATTATCAGCACGCCGGGCATATCGACCAGGTGGCCGCGACGGCGCTGGACGAGGGCGGCACGACTCCGCGCTTCAGGAGCTACACATCCCTGAAATGGGGGTATGCCGGTTTCGATGTCCTCGCGGCATACACCTTCATCCCCTCCGTCACCGATATCGGCTCGGGCGGCGCGAATGAGGCCCCGCCGCTGCCGGTGGCATCCTATTCGCAGTGGGATTTTGCGGTCTCGTACCGGTTCTCTGCAGCCCACCTCGGCCGTTGGACGGACGGGCTTACTGTGCGCCTTGGCGTGAATAACGCCTTCAACCGGGTCCCACCGGTCGCCCCCTACCAGCTGGAGAACACGAAGTCCGACATCAGCCAGTACGATGGCGGCATCGGCCGCATGTTCTTCGCGGACGTTTCCTACAAGTTTTGACCGGCCACGCTAGGGTTAAGTGACGGGCCGTCAGGGCAGCCTCGCTGCCCCTGGCGGCCTGTTTCCTGCCCGGTGGGCCGGCCCGCAGCCCCGCCGAAGGAACCGGCGGCGGCTTTCTTTGTCATTGGCCCACAGCGGTTGCGGGACCAGACTCTCGCGCTGGAAACCATGCGCGTACTCATCGTCGACGACGAACCCTCAATCCGGAAGACGACGAGGATCGCCGTCGAGTCGGCGGGGCATACCGCGGTCGAGGCCCCGAACGCCGCCAAGGCGCTGAAGGCGGCCGAGGAGGAGGCGTTCGACGTGGCCTTCGTCGACCTGAAGCTTGGCGCCGATGATGGGCTCGAAGTCCTGAACCGCTTGGTGAAGCTAAGGCCCGCGCCCGCGGTCGTCCTCTTCACGGCCTACGCCAACATTGCCACGGCCGTCGAGGCGATGCGCCGCGGGGCCTTTGACTTCATCCCCAAGCCGTTCACCCCGGACCAGATCCGCGCCGTGCTCGCGAAGGTCTCGAAGGCGCATTTGCTGGAACGCCGGGTCCAGGCGCTGGAGAACGACCTCGAGTCGGGGGCGCCGCCCGTGGACCTTGAGTCGGCCGAGCCCTCCATGCTTCGCGCCATCCAGGTCGCCTTCAAGGCGGCGGACACCGATGCGAACATCCTCATCCTGGGGCTGAGCGGCACCGGCAAGAGCGTCCTGGCCCGCGAGATCCACAAGCGCAGCACCCGCCGCGAGTCGGCCTTCGTCACAGTCAACTGCCCGAGCCTCTCCCGGGAGCTCTTCGAGAGCGAGCTCTTCGGGCACGCGCGGGGCTCGTTCACGGGGGCCGTTGCGGAGACCTCAGGCAAGGTCGCGGCCGCCGACGGGGGAACGCTCTTTCTCGACGAGATCGGCGAGATGCCGCTCGAGATCCAGCCCAAGCTGCTCAGGCTCCTCCAGGAGCGCGAGTATGAGCGGGTCGGCGAGGCCCACCCCAGGAGAGCCGATGTCCGCGTCATCGCGGCGACCAACCGGGACCTCGCCGCGGAGGTAAAGAACGGGAAATTCCGCGAGGACCTCTTCTACCGGCTCAATGTCATCGCGGTGACGCTTCCCGGCCTGCGCGATCGGCCGGCCGACCTGAAGCACCTCGCGGACGGCGCGAGAAAGTACTTCGCCACCAGGGCAGGAAAAGGCGAGGTCCATTTCTCGCAGGCGGTCCTAAGCGCCTTCGGCGCCTATCCCTGGCCCGGCAACCTGCGCGAGCTGCGCAACGTGATTGAGAGGGCGGTCATCCTCGCCCCGGGAACCACGATTGAGCTTTCCGACCTTCCCGAGGAGTTCGGTGTGCACCGCCCGCAGGCGACCTCGGTGGGAGCCCATGTTACGCTGGACGCGCTGGAGGCCGAGCACATCAGGCGGATCCTGGCCACGTCCCGCAACCTCGAGGAGGCAGCACAGACGCTCGGGATCGATCCGGCAACCCTCTACCGGAAGCGAAGCAAGCTGGGGCTACTTTGAACGGCACACCGGGCATGCTCCGCACGCGCCTCTTCTTTGGGCTGCTGCCGCTGCTCCTGGTGATCGTCGGCACGGGGGCCTACGCCATCCGGGTGTGCCACCAGCTGGCGGGCCCGGTCGAGAACGAGCTGGTGGCGGCCTACCGAGCGGAGCTCGGGCTCAGGGACATGCGCGAGGCGGCGACGCTCATGTCGAACGCGCTCGCGTTCGCCGGGGCCCCGGACCCGATAGGCGCCCGCCGCAGGCTCGACGAAAGAAGGGCCGCCTTCACCCGGGAGCTTATGGGCCAGTCGGCGGCGTCGGCGGGCAAGCCCCGCGCGCGCCTTGTCGACGAGCTCGACTCCGCGTTCCAGGACTACTCCGCGCGCTGCGACCGGATGGTGGCGGGGGGAGGGGCCTCCTCGCTCGATGACTTCAGGTCGAGCCAGGACGCCCTTTACCGGGTCCTCGACGTCCTGGACCGTCTGATGGCCAGCGACTATGCGGCGTCGCGCGCGACCGAGGCCCAGGCCGAGCACCTCGCGAGCACGGCCGTCGGCATCCTCTCGGGAACGATCGCGGCCGGGGTCGTCCTCGGCGTGCTGCTCTCGTGGAGGCTCGCCTCGTCGCTGCTCATGCCGATCAAGGCACTCACGGCTTCGGCAACCGCGCTCGGGGAGGGGAACCTGGACACCCATGTCCCGGAATTCTCGAGGGACGAGCTCGGCAGCCTGGCGCGGTCATTCAACACCATGGCGGCCAAGCTGCGCTCCTACCGCGAGGCGACCGTCGCCCGGGTCCTAAGGACCCAGCGCACCATGGAGGCGACGCTCACCTCCGCGCCGGACCCGCTCTTCGTCGTCTCAAAGGCGGGCGTGATCGAGGTCCGCAACCCAGCGGCCGAGGAGCTTTCGACGATCCCGGAATTCTCCGGCGGGTTCCCGCCGGAGATTGCCGAGCGCCTCGCGCAGGTCCTGGCGGCCGAGGAGCACTACGTGCCTGCGGACTACGCGCGCGCCGTGACGTTCCGCGTGGGCCGCGAGGACCACCACTATCTCCCGCGGATCCTCGCGATCGGCGACAAGCTCACTCAGTTCAAGGGCGCCGCCGTCATCCTGCAGGACGTCACGAAGTTCCGCCTCCTCGACAACGCGAAGACGAACTTGGTCGGCACGGTCAGCCACGAGCTGAAGACCCCCCTCACAAGCCTGCGCATGGCGGTCTATCTCCTCCTCGAGAAGACCATGGGGCCGCTCATTCCGGCCCAGCGCGAGCTGCTTGAGTCCGCCCGCGACGACGCGGACCGCCTGCTTAGGATCCTTGACTCGCTCCTCGACCTGACCCGGCTCGAGGCCGGAGTGTCCGCCCTCGAGCGCCGCCCGGTCCCGGTGGAGGCGCTTCTGGGCGCCGTGACCGAGGAGGCCCGGACCTTCATCACCGCCGCGGGCCAGCAGCTCGTGGTCCGCATCGAGGCCGGCCTCGGAAACGTCAGCGTCGACCAGGGCCGCCTGCGCCACGTCTTCATCAACCTCCTCTCTAACGCCTCGAAATACTCGTCCGCCGGGGCGACGATCACGCTTTCGGCGGCCGCGGAGCCGCTTGGGTTCGTGCGCTTCTCGGTCCGTGACCAGGGGGTGGGGATTCCCGACGAGGCGCTGCCCCACGTCTTCGACCTCTTCTACCGGGTCCCGGGACAGGACAAGCCGGGCGCGGGCATAGGCCTTGCGATTGCCCGTGAGATCGTGGTCGCCCATGGGGGAAGCATCTCGTGCACAAGCACACCGGGGGACGGAACGGAGTTTCATTTCCAGATCCCGACGGGCTGAGGCGACCTGCCCGGCGGCCGCAGACCGGGCTTCAGGACTTTGCTTTTGCAGCGGCCTCGGCCTTGCGCTCGCGCAAAAGGGTCATGAACTGCTCGGCGCCGCGGCTCTGGTAGCGCTGCATGTGCCTGAGGACCACGATCGCGCGGACCGGCTTGTCGTCCTCGAGCGCGACATAGGCGAGCGACTCGTCGTCCTCTGCGTTTCGCGCGCCTGCGGGGAGGATCGAGATCCCCTCGCCGATGCCGACCAGGGCCTTCACCGTCGCCACCTGGGAGCAGCGGGATCCGATCTTTGGCTCAAAATGGTGGTCGCCGCAGAACCTGCGCACGTCGGCCGTCAGGGAACTGAGTGAACCCAGGACGATGAAGGTTTGGTCGGCCAGGTCGGCGGCGGTCACATGAGGCTTCAGGGCTAGGGGGTGGTTCTTGGCAACGGCAATGATAAGGGATTCTTGCCAAAGTGGTTCCACCAGGATGTTTGACTCCGCGATCGGCGGGGCGGCGAGCGCAAGGTCCAGTTCGCCGTCGAGCAGGTTGCGTATCAGGTTCGCCTTAAAATCCTCACGGATATTGACTTGAAGATTTGGGTAGCGCTTGCGGCACTCCTGGATCAGCTCCGGAAGAAGGTAAGGCGCCACCGTGGAGATGGCCCCGACGGTGATGCGGCGCTCAAAGGACGCACTTTCCCCGAGTTCCTTGGTGGCATCCTCGACTTCAAAAAGGATTCGACGCGCTCTATCGACGAGCGCGATTCCCGCCTCGGTGGGCACGGCCTTGCGTCCCAGGCGGTGGAAAAGCTTGTGCCCAAGCTCTCGCTCAAGCTTTATAATTTGTTGACTAAGAGATGGTTGAGATATGTGTGAACGGGCTGCTGCCTTGGTGAAGTTTCCGGTCTCCGATACCGCCATGAAGTATTTCAGTTGGCTCAGTTCCATAGGTAAAACCTATGACAATCATAGATAACTGCAACTACCATTATCGCCCCGATGGCCGTATTATAGTGCATCCAAGCTCACGGGAGCTCGGAGCAAACAAAGAAACATACATCATGAAAACACACATCATCAGAGCGGCAGCCCCGGCGATTCTCGCCATAGCCGCAATCTTGCTTTCATTCCGTTCGCTGAACGCCAGCGCCCTCATCGCAGGATACTTCTGCGTCGTGGGTGTTGGAGCCGTAATGGCTCTCGATTACCGAGTGGAAGCGAAACGCCTGATTGGCCGGTAATCGGCTACCAGGATTCCAAATTCGAGGGCCCGGAGAAATCCGGGCCCTTTTTTTGGGCCTACATCGTGGGCGGCGTGTCGGAGGAGGGCTTCTTCAGGAAGCCGGCTATGATCAGCGCAATGATCGTTCCGACCAGCACCCCCATGATCAGGGCGATGATCGACTGGGGCACGGGTGAGGCCATCACGCGGGTCATGGCCTCGGCCTTGTCGAGCTTGTCGCCCGTCATTCCTCCGGCCTCAAGCTTCGATACTTGGTTCTGCACCACGATGTCGGCGAAGCCCGGGTTGATGAAGGCCCAGTAGATGTAGCTGAAGAGCGAACTGAGCAAGGAGGCCACGATGGAGATGAGCACACCCGTCCACAGCGCCGCCCCATAGCCAAAATCGGCCTCCGCCGGCAGCTCAGCACGCCTGGCCTTCACGCCTACGACCATGCAGGTCACTGCGATTCCCAGGCCCGCTATCCCGCCTATCCAGCCCGCGGTCGCCAGCTTGGCGACGTCGGAATGGAATCCCGTGAAGTACAGGATGAGCGTGAGGAAGGCGCCGGCGAGCGCCCAAATGAAGCCGTAGAGTGCGCTGGTTTTCATGGGGTATTGGGATGGGGAAGGATCTTTGCCGGTAGGGCCCCTCAGCCGTCGATCCCGTGATCGGCGGGAGGCTCACCCTGGGGCGCGGGCCTGTCGCCGAGATGGGCGGACGGCGAGGGCGGAGCGGCGGGAAGGGTGGCCTGGGGAACGACCGGGGCCACGGGCCTGAACGGAGCGGGCGCGGCCTTGTCGGGCGCCTCGTCCATGGCCTTCTTGAATTCGTGCTCCACGTCTCCCGCCGCCTTCTTGAACTCGCGGATGGCCTTGCCGAGGCCGCGGGCGAACTCCGGCATCTTCTCCCCCCCGAAGAATATCAGGACGACGACAAGGATGACCATGAGCTCCGGCCCCCCGAGGGAGTCGAGGAATGCGAGCGGTGCATGCGGCAAGGGCAGAGTCATCGGCAAGGACAACGCTACAAGAATCGCCCCCTTCCGCAACCCTATCTGACGGCCACGCTGACGGTGAATGTTTCGCGGCCGCCGGGCGGGACGAGATGGAGCCCGACCTTGTTCTCGGGCGCGTTTGCCGGGCCCATCCAGGGCTCGACGCAGTAGAACGGGGACTCGTCCGACTGCGTCCAGGTCACGAACGCGGAGTCCGCGGGGGGCGTGGCGTCCGACCCCAGGCGCACGGCGACGTCGCCGGGAAGCCCCTTCTCGCCGAAGACCACCTCGGGGGAGCGAAGCCGCGTGTGGAACGTGTCGATCAGTGCCGGGTTGTCCATCCGCTCGAGCATGGCGAGCTTCGGCCCCTCGACGAGGCGGCCGGAGGGGTCCTGACGGAGCCGCTGGTCCGCCGGTATCCGGATGAAGTAGTCCCCGCGGACCGATCCCTCGCTCCAGGGCAACGCGAAGTAGAAATGGTGCCCGGCGCTCCAGGGAAGCGGCACGTCCCCCAGGTTGTCGAGCGTCAGGATGCACGTGAGCCCCAGGGGGGCAAAGCGGTACTCGACCGTGAACTCGTATTGGAAAGGGTAGCACAGCCTCGACTCGTCATTCGGGATGAACACGGCCTCGAAGCCTCCCTCGTCGACGCGCTTCGCGCGGAAGTCGCCCTGGCGCGCCACGCCGTGGGTGGGCATCGGCCGGCGCACGCCCCGGGCGTCGCGCCAGTACCCGATCTCACCCTTGTCGAAGGACCGCGCGCAGAAGGGGAAAAGGATCGGGTTGCCCCCGCGCGCCTTGTGGAACTCGTCGAGCGACTTGAGCTCGGGCCAGAGGATAACGTCGCGCACGGAATCATCGCCCATCGCGATGTTCCAGTACATGAGCCTCGCCCCCTTCTCGGGAAGGGCCACGAACGTCGAGCCGCCCACGCGCCAGCGCGTCAGCGTCTGTCCCAGGTAGGGAATCTTCTCCATGCTCCAAATCAGAGACGCCAGGCCCGCCTTTGCAACCCGCCCTCGGCTCCCTTCACCGGGTCGAGAAGTCGAATTGGATGCGCTCGTGGCCCGCGTGGCCCGTCGGGTAGCGGTGCCCCTTGTATTCGATCTCGACGGCGGCCAGGTCCGAGGCGGTCAGGTAGATCGGGACGTTGGCGTAGTCCTTCCGCTCGCCGGTCTGCAGCGGGCCCTGGAAGAGCTCCGCGCCGTCCTGCTTTCGCACCACCTTGATCCGCACGGGCTCGATCGCCACGATCGAAACGGTCGCGGCCGGCGCGCTCGCCGGGGCCTCGGATATCTCGTTTGGAACCGGCGCCGAGCTTCGCGCGGAGACCGGCGCGGCGCCCGAGCCCGCCAGCGACTTGATGATCCAGAAGGCGACCAGCAAGAGGACCACGAAGACGAGGATGATGCCGCCCTTGAACACGAGCGCCGGGTCGATCGGCGGCGCCTTCGGGAGGTTATCCCCGGGGCGCTGGAACCTTGCCTGGTGCGTGCGCTGGCCGGACTCGGATCCCGCCGCCTCGGCAACCGGCTCGCCGCGCTCGTCCGAGGAGGAGATGGCGATGTCCATCCGCCCGTACACTTCCCTGCTGGGCTGGCGCGAGCGGGGCTCGCCGCCGCGAAGCGCCGTGTAGTCGTTGAGCAGGCGGTCGGAGGGGATGCGCAGGTAGTTGGCGTAGCCCTTCAGGAATCCCCTCGTGTAGATGTCCGTCAGACCAATCTCGAACTGGTTGCCCTCGAACTTCTGCAGGTACTCTCCGCGTATCTTCGTGGCCTCGGCGGCCTCGCGGATTGAAATGCCTTTCTTTTTGCGGGCCTCCTCAAGGCGTTCACCGATGGTCTGCATGGTCGATCAGTTGCAGGTTTTCAGGGGTAGGGAAAGAATGATTTGTCCCAATTGGCCCGGTGGGATCACAGGGAATCCAGGTCGCCGATGATCTCCCGGGGGCTCGATCCGTTCTCCGGGCCGACGATTCCCTTCTCCTCCATCATCTCCATGATGCGCGCCGCGCGGTTGTAGCCGATGCGAAGCCGGCGCTGGAGCATGGACGTGCTCGCCCGGCGGGTCGACTTGAGGACGTCGAGCGCCCTCGAATAAAGCTCCTCGTCGCTCCCGGCGTCGCCGTCGTCTGCCTCCTCCTCCTCCTCGTCCTCGCTTGATGCGCGGTCGATCTGCTGCTGCACCGCGTGGGCGTACTGCGGCGGGCCGTTGCGCTTCAAAAACTCGACGATGTCGTGGACCTCCTCGTCGCCGACGTAGGCGCCCTGGGCGCGCACGAGCCTCGAGGTGCCCGGCGGCGAAAAAAGCATGTCGCCTCGGCCGATCAGGGTCTCGGCGCCCTTGGTGTCGAGGATGGTGCGCGAGTCGACCTGCGATGCGACCTGGAACGCGATTCGCGAGGGGAGGTTCGCCTTGATGACGCCCGTGATGACGTTCACGGACGGCCGCTGGGTGGCGATGATCAGGTGGATGCCGGCGGCCCGGGCGAGCTGGGCCAGCCGGGCGATGGACGTCTCGATCTCGGCCGGGGCGAGGATCATGAGGTCCGCCAGCTCGTCGATGATCGCTACGATGTAGGGCAGGTGCTCGGGGATCTCGAGGTCGTCGCCGCCGAGCGGGTCCAGTCCCTGGAGGGCCGCCTGGGCTTCCGCCTGGTGCTTCGGGTCCTTCTTTCGGTTGTTGAACCCCATGATGTTCCTGACGTTCGCCTTGGCGAAGATCTGGTAGCGCTGCTCCATCTCGCCGAGCAGCCACTTCAGCGCCGCAGGGACCTTCTTGGGCTCGGTCACCACCGGGATGAACATGTGGGGAAGGCTGTTGAATATCTTCAGCTCCACGACCTTCGGGTCCACCATGATCAGCCGCACGTCCTTGGGGCTCTTCGAGTAGAGGAGCGACGTGACGATCGAGTTGATGCAGACGGACTTTCCGGAGCCGGTCGCGCCCGCGATCATCAGGTGGGGCATCTTGGCAAGGTCCGAGACGAGAGGCTTTCCCGAGACGTCGCGCCCGAGCGCGATCGGAAGTTCGGCCTTGGCCGAGGCCCAGTCCTCGCTCTCGAGGAGCTCGCGCATCCCGACCGGGGTCGGGTGCAGATTGGGGACCTCGACCCCGACCGCGGCCTTCCCCGGGATCGGCGCCAGGATGCGCACCGACTGCGCCCGCATCCCCAGGGCGATGTTCTTGTCGAGGCCGGCGATCTTCTCCACGCGCACGCCGGGCGCGGGAACCAGCTCATAGCGGGTGATGACGGGGCCCACGTGGATCTCGCCCAGGGATACCTCCACCCCGAACTCGCCGAGTATCCTCAGGAGCGTCTCGGCGTTGTGCCGGTGCTCCTCGTCCCCCGTGCCGGCCGCCGGCTTCACCTGGTCCTTGAGGAGTTTCAGCGGGGGGAACTCGTAGTTCTCGTCAAAGGACTGCGGCAAAACGAGCTTGGCCTTCTTCGGCTCCTCGGGCTTCACGATTGTGAGCGCGATCTTCGCGGCCGGCGCCTTCGGCTCCTCCTTGGCGGCCTCCGGCGGGGCCATGGTCAGCGGGGGGCGGGCGACGGGCCGGGCAAGGGGCTCATCTGCCACCTTGGGCATCACCATTCTCTTCGCGGACGAGGGCCCGACGGACGAGGTGGGGAAGGGGGCCTGCGTCGGAGTGGATGCGGCGCGCTGCTTTAAGAGGTCCTCCTTGCGCTTCGCCTTCTCCTCGGCGAGCGCCAGCTTGCGCTGGGCCCTGTTGGCTCTCCACTGGGTGAAGTTCGCCATGATCTTCTCGATCTCCGAGCCGATGTCCTTGGTGATGACAAAGAGCAGGGCGAAGCAGTAGATCGCGCCGAGGGTGAGGCCCGTGCCGAAGGGCCCCAGGGCCTCGGCGAGGAGCCGCTGGTAGAGGAAATGGCCGCACAGGCCCCCCAGGGCGTTGGGAAACGTGTCGTTCGCCTTGATGCTCTCGATCATCGCGAGCAGTCCCGTCATGGACACGATCCCGATCACGATCGCCATGACCCGCGTCCCCACGAGGTGCCTCGAGTTGCGGATCGCCACGTAGAACATCCAATAGAGCGCGGGGACGAGCAGGAAGGTGCTCGCGCCGATTGAGTAGAAGAGAACCCATACCGTGTCCGCACCCATCCACCCGACCCAGTTCTTCGGCCCCGGACCGGTCGAGTAGAAGTGGCTCTGGTTCGGCGAATAGTTCAGAAGCGCCGCCAACAGGTAGGTGGCGACGATGAAGCACAGGATCGCCGCCAGCCAGTTGGGCCGATAACGTGGACCTTGAAACGACGGACCGCCGTTTGGATTTGAACTATCTGATTTGGGCATCTGTGCTTCCGGGCGCAGCGATGTGCGGATTGGACCGTAGTACCCGGGCTGGCCAAATGTAAACCCCTCCCGACCTTTTTTACAATAATCTCGATAACTGTTTTCATGCGAGAAGTTCTTCAGTTCCAGCCCCTTTACCAAGAACGAGTCTGGGGCGGCCGCCGCCTCGAGACGCTTCTCGGGCGCGCCCTGCCCCCGGGGCCCCCGATCGGCGAGAGCTGGGAGATTGTCGACCGGCCCGAGGCCCAGTCCCGGATCCGGGGGGGGCGATTTGGCGGGTCGACCCTGCGGGAGCTGATCGAGAACCACGGCGCCGAGGTGATGGGGCCCAAATGGAAGCCCTCGGCCCGCTTCCCGCTCCTCGTCAAGTGGCTCGACTGCTCCGACAGGCTGAGCCTGCAGGTCCATCCCCCTGCCGCGGTCGCCGCCTCCCTCGGGGGCGAGCCCAAGACCGAGAACTGGTACGTCGCCCATTCGAAGCCAAGCGCGTCCCTCTTCGTGGGGCTTAGGCCGGGCGTGACCCGCGAGCGGTTCTCAAGGGCCCTGGCCGAAAACACGGCCGAGGAGCTGGTCAACAAGGTCTCCGTGGCGTCCGGTGACTCGGTCCTCGTCCACAGCGGCCAGGTCCACGCCATCGACGCCGGCAACCTCATCCTGGAGATCCAGCAGAACTCCGACACGACCTACCGCCTGTACGACTGGGGCCGGGTCGGCCTCGACGGCAAGCCGCGCAAGCTCCATGTGGAGGAATCCCTGCAGTCGATACTCTGGAGCGAGGGCCCGCCCGAGCTCGTCAGGTCCGCTCCCACCTCGGGCGTGATCGCATCCTGCGACGAGTTTTCCATCAGGCGCATGGTCCTCGGCAAGGGCGAGCAGGTCCGGTTTGAGAAAGGGCAGCAGCCGCGAATCCTGAGCGTCGCCGCCGGGGCCCTGACCCAATCGGACCCCTACCACCCGACAAGGGCGCTTGGCATGGGCGAGAACGTGCTCGTCCCGTGGTCGGCGGAGATATCCTTCGAGGCGCGCGAGCCCGCGATCGTCCTCATCACCGAGGATTTTGCCCTACCGCAGGCGTGAAGACGGTCCTTTTCCTGCTTGGGCTCTTCGCGCTGGCGGCGCTGGGGTGGATGCTCTTCCTGCCCATGCTCGTCGAGCGGGAGCTGCGCCAGGTCACGGGCTTTGACGTGCGCATCGAGGTGCTCGCCGCGAACCCCTTTACCGGGCACGTCTCCGTCCGGGGCCTGAGGGCGACGAACCCGCCGGGCTACCCCTCGCCCGATTTCGTGAGGCTGCGCGAGCTGCACGCCGACGTGAACGAGTACTCGTGGCTCTTCACCGACCGCCTCTACATCGATGACATGTTCGTGGACGCGGAGGCGGTCCAGATCGTCCGCCAGCACAATGGCAGATCCAACGCCGCCGAATTGACGGCTGCGTTCTCGGGGGCCCCCCCTGGGACGGCGCAGGGCGCAAAGCCGGTCGCGCCCTCCAAGCCGCTCAAGTTCCTGATAAGGACGCTGCGCATCAGGCTAGATCGGCTGGTCATCGCCGACTACACGCTGGCGACCCCGGAGGTTAGGACCTACAACCTGAACATCGACCACTCGTTCACGAACATTTCCCAGGCCAAGCAGCTCCTGGTGCCCGACGTCGTCCGGAGCCTCTATTCGTTCGGCCTGCGCCGCGACACCGAGCAGCTGCTCCCCGGCGACTTCGGCCGTGCGCTTGCCGATGCCGTTGGGGCCGCGGCACATGTGGGCGACAAGCTGAAGGAGGCCGAGCACAAGACCGGACAATACCTCAAAGGGCTGCTCGACAAACTTGAACAATCGGCGAAGCCATAGTTGAATGGACCCTTTGCCATGAACCGCTCCGAGACCAACGACACACCGGATACACCCGCGCCCGAGAAGGCCGCGGCCGCCGCCCCGACACCGACCGAGCCCCTTGCCGAGGCGAAGAAGGAGGCGGCGGCGAACCACGACCGCTACCTGCGCGCGGTTGCGGACCTGGAGAACTTCCGGCGCCGGACCGTCCGCGAGAAAGAGGAGCTCAGGCTTTATGCGACCTCCCGGCTCCTCGAGGACCTCCTGCCCGCCCTCGACAACCTGGGCCTCGGGCTTGCGGCGGCGAGGCAGCCGAACGCCGACTTAAAGGCGCTGGCGAACGGGGTGGAGCTCGTGCAGCAGCAGCTCAAGGGGGCGCTCGTGGCCCACGGCCTAAAGGAGATCAATCCCGTGGGAGAGGCGTTCGACCCCCACCAGCACGAGGCGCTCTCGCACCAGACGAGCGCCAGCGTCAAGCCGGAGCACGTGCTGACCGTCGTGCGCACGGGCTATGTTCTCAACGGGCGCCTGCTGCGCCCCGCCTCCGTCATCGTGTCGAGTGGTAAGCCGGTCGAGGAGGCGGTGCCCTGACGCATGGCCAAGGCCGACTACTACGAGCTGCTGGGTGTCTCCAAGAACGCGACCGAGGAGGAGCTGAAGAAGGCCTATCGGAAGAAGGCGGTCCAGTACCACCCGGACAAGAACCCCGGCAACAAGGAGTCAGAGGAGATGTTCAAGAAGGTCTCGGAGGCCTACGAGGCCCTGAAGGACCCCGACAAGAGGGCGGCGTACGACCGGTACGGCCACGCCGCGTTCCAGGGGCCGGGCGGCGGGGCGAGGAGCCCCTCCGGCGGGTTCCACGACCCCTTTGATATCTTCCGCGAGGTCTTCGGCCAGGGCGGGGGCGGCGGGGGCATTTTCGACGAGATGTTCGGGGGCGGCACCCGAGACGGGGGCCGCGACGGGTCTGACCTGCGCTACGACCTCGAGATCACCCTCGAGGAGGCCGCCCGGGGCGTCGAGAAGGAGATCTCGTTCCGGAAGCTGGCGAGCTGCGAGCACTGCCACGGCTCGGGGGCGGAGCCCGGATCCAAGCGCGTGACATGCCCCACATGCCGGGGCGCCGGCCAGGTCAGGCGCTCGGGCGGGATCATCGTGTTCACCCAGACGTGCCCGACCTGCGGCGGCGCCGGGGTGAAGATCGAAAAGCCCTGCTCGGTGTGCCACGGCGAGGGCCGCGTCGCAAAGACGACCAAGTTGAACGTGAAGATCCCCGCCGGTGTCGACTCGGGCTCGCGCCTTCGCTCGGCGGGCAATGGCGAGGCCGCGGCCGCGGGCGGCACCCCGGGCGACCTCTACATCGTCCTGTCGGTCAAGGAGCACGAGCTGTTCGAGCGCCAGGGGGACGACCTGTTCTGCGAGATCCCGATCAAGTTCACCCTTGCGACCCTGGGCGGCTCGATCGAGGTGCCGACCCTCTCGGGCAAGGCGAGCCTCAAGATCCCGACCGGCACGCAGAGCGGCACGACCTTCCGGCTCAGGGAGCGGGGCATGCCCACCCTCCGGGGGGGGCGCCACGGCGACCAGCTCATCCGCGTGCACGTCGAGGTCCCCTCGACGCTCACGGGGGAGCAGCGCAAGATTCTCGAGGAATTCGCCCGGATAAGCGGCGACGCGCACGAGCCGACCTCGCGCTCCTTCTTCGAGAAGGCCAAGAAATTCTTCTGACGTGAGCCCATCTCCGAAGCCCCCGGCGAGCCCCGGTCTCGTGACCCTCAAGCGAGCGGTTTCGATCCGCCGGGCGCTCGCGAAACGGGGGGGGCGCTTCGTCCTCACCAACGGCGTCTTCGACCTCCTGCACCCGGGCCATGTGTCCTACCTCAAGGCGGCCCGCAGGCTCGCCGGCGGCGCCGGGATGCTCTTCGTGGCGCTCAACTCCGACAGGAGCGTAAGGGAGCTGAAGGGACCGATGCGCCCCGTCATGGACGAGAAGTCCCGCGCATCCACGCTCGCGCACCTGCGATCGGTGGACGGCGTCGTGATCTTCAGGGGCAAGCGCCTTGCGCGAGAGATCGAGGCCCTAAAGCCCGACGTGTACTGCAAGGCGGGCGACTACACGCTCGAGACGCTTGACCCCTCCGAGAGGGCGGCGCTCGAGGCGGCCGGCGCCAAGGTCGTCTTCCTCCCGTTCCTGCGCGGATTCAGCACGACGGCCCTCATCCGGCGAATAAAGGCCGCCGGCTCGGTCTAGCCGGCGGTCGCAGCACCCATGCGAATCGTCATCCTCGGCTCGGGCCGCGGCTCCAACGCCGAGGCCATCCTCGCGGCCCAGCAGGCCGGCCGCCTCGGCAGGGCGCGCGTCGCCGCCATCCTCTCCGACGTGCCCGATGCCGGCATCCTGGCGCTCGGCCCCCGCTTCAGCGTCCCCGCCCGTTTCGTCGATCCCGCGCCGTTTAGGACCAAGCTCGAGGGCGAGGGCGAGGCGAGGTTCGTGGCCGCGGTCTCCGCGGCCGGCCCCGACCTGGTGGTGCTCGCGGGGTTCATGCGCGTCCTCAAGCCCCGGTTCCTCGGGGCCTTCGCGGGGCGGATCATCAACCTTCATCCGAGCCTCCTTCCGAGGTTCCCCGGCTTGGATGCGATCGGGCAGGCGCTCAAGGCGGGCGTGGCGGAGACCGGCTGCACCGTCCACTACGTGACAGCCGAGGTCGACGGGGGCCCGATCCTGGGACAGGCCGTCGTCCCGGTCATGAAGGGCGACACCCACGAGAGCCTCGCCGCGCGGGTGCATGCGGCCGAGCACGGGCTCCTTCCCTCGGTGATCGCTCGCCTGAGCGAGCCCCCAGCACCCTAGGGCCCGATGGAACTCTGGGAAATCAAGGTCGAGGTCCCCGCGGCACAAGCCGAGGCCACCGAACTCGCGCTCCTTGAGTCCGGATGCGACGGCTGGTCGATCCTTGAGGACGCCGTCGGCAAGAGGGCCTGGATCATAGGCATCTTCCAGGGCGAGCTGGAGGCGGAAACCCGCTGGTCGGAGCTCGAGTCGGCCCTTCCCGCAAAGCCCTTGGGCGGGTGCGCGGTGCGCCGCCTGCCCGACTCCGACTGGAAGAACAGCTACCGCGACCACTTCAGGGCCTGGACCTTCGGCCGCCTGCATTGGGTGCCCGTGTGGGAGCGCGAGACGTTCCAGCTCCCCCCGGGGCATTCCGTGCTCTGGCTCGACCCGGGAATGGCATTTGGCACCGGCAACCACGAGACGACCCGCCTGTGCATCGAGAGGCTGGTCGAGTTCGAGGAAAGCGTCGCAGGCGGCCGTGCCCCGGTCGAGGTGAGCGTGGTGGATGCAGGGTGCGGCTCTGGCATCCTCGCCCTCTCGGCGTCGCTCCTCGGCTTTGACGACGTAAGCGGCTTTGACAACGACCCCGAGGCCGTCCGGGTCAGCCTGGAGAACGCCGCGCTGAACGGGTTGTCCGGCAGGGTGCGCTTCTCGGTTGCGGGCCTTCCCGAGGGCTTTGAGGGCCGGCAGTGCGGCGTGGTCCTCGCCAACATCCAGGCCGATGTCCTTGTCCGCCATGCCCGCGCCCTGGCCCTGGCGGTGGCCCCGGGCGGGCTCCTCGCGATGAGCGGGATCCTGGCCGTGGAGGTCGACGCCGTCCTTGCCGCATTTGCCGCCCACACCCTTGGCTGGACCGCATCCACCCGCACGCTTGGCGAATGGAGCGACGTCAGCCTTAGAAGGGGCCCGGCCGCGTCCTAGGAGAACAGCTCCGGCGTCGTCCGGGACAGGAAGTCCTCCATGTAGGCCGTCGTCGCCTTTCCCTCGATGAAGAGGGGGTCGGCCATGATGGCCTTGTGGAGGGGGATCGTGGTCTTTATGCCGCGCACAAGGTATTCGCTGAGGGCGCGGTAGGCCCTCTCGAGGGCCTCCTTTCGGGTCGACCCGAAGCAGATCAGCTTGCCGATCATCGAATCGTAGAAGGGCGGGATCACGTAGCCGCTGTAGACATGGCTGTCCACGCGCACCCCCATCCCTCCCGGCGGGTAATACAGGCCGATCGTCCCCGGGGACGGGGCGAAGTTGCGGGCCGGGTCCTCGGCGTTTATCCGGCACTCGATCGCGTGCTTCTCGAACTTGATGTCGCCCTGGTCGAATTCCAGCTTCTCCCCGTTGGCGATGTGGATCTGCTGCTTGATCAGGTCGATGCCCGTCACCTCCTCGGTGACCGGGTGCTCGACCTGGATCCGCGTGTTCATCTCGATGAAGTAGTAATTGCCCTTCGCATCGACCAGGAACTCGATCGTGCCGGCCCCTTCGTATTCCGCGGCCTCGGCCGCCCGGACGGCGGCTTTTCCCATCTTCTTGCGCAGGTCGGGGGTGAGGAACGGCGAGGGGGACTCCTCGATCAGCTTCTGGTGGCGCCGCTGGACGGAGCAGTCGCGCTCCCCGAGGTGGATCGTCTTGCCGTGGCTGTCCGCCAGGATCTGGAACTCGATGTGCCTCGGCCTCTCGATGTACTTCTCGATGTACACCCGGCCGTCCCCGAACGCCTTCTCGGCCTCGTTCCTGGCGACGTGGAACTCCTTCGCGAAGGAAACGTCGTTGTGGGCGATCCTCATCCCGCGCCCGCCGCCGCCGGCGACCGCCTTGATGATGACCGGGTAGCCGATCGAGCGCGCGGTCTTGACGGCCTCGGCCTCATTTTCGACCGGCCCGTCGCTGCCGGGTACCGTAATCACGTGGGCCTTGCGAACCGTCTCCTTGGCCACTGCCTTGTCGCCCATCATCTTGATGGATTTGGACTTCGGCCCGATGAACTTGATGTTGCAGGACTCGCACTGCTCCGCGAACTTCGCGTTCTCCGAAAGGAATCCGTAACCCGGGTGGATGGCGTCGACGTCGGCGATCTCCGCCGCGCTGATGATGCGGTCCGCCCGCAGGTAGCTGTCGGAGCTCCGAGGCCCCCCGATGCAGATCGCCTCGTCGGCAAGCTGCACGTGGAGCGACTGGACGTCGGCCTCCGAGTAGACGGCCAGGGTCTTGATGCCCATCTCACGGCACGCGCGGACGATTCGGAGGGCGATTTCGCCACGGTTGGCGATGAGAATTTTTTGGATCATCGGGTCGACAGTTGTGCAGCCGATCCTAGGCAGGAAACGTCCGCGACGGAATCAGCCGGGTTTGGGGCCACCGGTTAGCCCTGCCTCAGCTTGAAAAGACGTTGCCCGTATTCGACCGGCTGGCCGTTCTCGACCAGAATCTCGACGATCGTGCCCTTGGTCTCCGCCTGGATCTCATTCATGATCTTCATGGCCTCGATGATGCAGACCAAGGAGTTATCCTCTATCTTGGAGCCGACGTCGACGAACGCCTTACTCTCGGGCGAGGGGGACCAGTAGAAGGTCCCGACCATGGGCGACTTCACGTAGACGATTCCTGGCTCCTCAGCCGCCGCGGAGGGGCCGGGGGTTCCCGTGACGATCGGGGCCGGGACCGGCATCGGGGGCGTGGAGTTGTATTCGGCCGGAACGAACGGCGGATTCGACCCCTTCCCCGTGGACACTACCGGCAGGCCGTTCAGGCCCCGCCGGATCTTGAGCTTGAAGCCTTCCTCCTCCACCGCGAATTCGGTGAGCTCGGAGCGTTTCATCAAGTCTATGATCTGTTTGATCTGTTTAAGGTCCAAGGGTTGCCTTTGTTGAAAATACTGGAAGCACTACGGGTTAGTAGAGTTCGACGTTCCATCGTTCAAAACGAGTAAGGTCAACACACATCTTCTGTATTGTTGTTAGTCATATGCATTAACGCAATATTTGGGTTATTTCGGTGATTTTAGGCCCATTTTTCGGGGAAAAGACGGTATTTTTGAACGAAATCGAGGGGTTTTTAGGGCGGCGGAGTGCAAAATTTTGCACAAATTCGCATCGGATTTAGGAGGAGAAGGATGGGGTTTGCCCTCAAACACGCTGCATCTCCCCGGACCCAGGGTGGCCTCCACCAGCCGAGCGGTCCGGTAGAGATTAGCCCTCCCACAGGCATCCGGAACTCCCCCGAAGCGGCTCCCGGTCTGCCGGGGGGCTACCGCCCCGGGGGTGGAGCCCCTGGCCCCCGCAGCCGTAGACAGGGTCCCGGCCCCCTCCGGGGCCCATCTGTATCAAGGTTCGTGATACGGAAGCCCAAGTTCCCCCCGGCGCCGCGCTCCGGCGCATTGGCCCAAAAAACGGTCAAAGTTATCCCCATTATTAGCCCGCAAAAAAGGAGAGCTTTGTGGCTAATGGATAATGGGTTATGGGATGGTGATTTTTGGGTTACAGAAAGGTCTTGAAGCGGCCAGCCAGAGGCGCATGTTCCGCCTCCCTTCGATTCTTGGGCTGCCGGCAAACAACCGGTCAGTGAGACGAATCAAGGCCGCAAGCAGCTGTTCCTTGGCCAGAATTTATTAGAAATTTTGGAATAGGTGTTGACGAAGGAAAAGCAGAAGTTCTTGCTGGAACTCTTTCCCCTATGGGGAGGCTCTTTGAAATTTACTTTGTGCGATTGATTGGGACCCCCAATCAAAATTATAAAAAGATGCCGGCTCCGGTCGGCATCAAGTTAGTAGTTCAAACGAATCACTAGGTTTGAACTCTCTTTTCGGAGAGTTTGATCCTGGCTCAGAATGAACGCTGGCGGCGTGGTTAAGACATGCAAGTCGAACGGGATGAGCGGTGTAGCAATACATCGTTCATTCAGTGGCGAACGGGTGCGTAACACGTGAACAATCTACCTCCAAGTGGGGAATAGCTCGCCGAAAGGCGAATTAATACCCCATGCGGTTGCCTCTCGCATGAGAGACATACCAAAGTCAGGGACCGCAAGGCCTGACGCTAGGAGAGGAGTTCGCGGCCTATCAGCTAGTTGGCGAGGTAACGGCTCACCAAGGCTAAGA
>Ga0265338_10003112_pt1 | contig 23747 bp, 19 predicted proteins | sample 42126metaG_FD_193579 | JGI IMG/M metagenome (GOLD analysis project Ga0265338, IMG submission 193579) | Rhizosphere microbial communities from Carex aquatilis grown in University of Washington, Seatle, WA, United States - 4-21-26 metaG | ecosystem: Host-associated > Plants > Roots > Rhizosphere... | reverse complement strand
TTCAATGATTAAGTGCCTGACGATACGCGACGATTCCAGCCGGCTCCCGTTTGGCCCGGTCCGCCAAGGGACCGGCCGGAAATTGGCTATTTCTCCACCGTGGTTTGCGCCAGATGGAAGGTGTCCTTCAGGAGAATATCCCGTGACGAGCTGCCCACCAGAATCTTGAAGTTGCCGGCTTCGGAGACCCAACCGCTCTGTGACGGGTCGTAAAAGGCGAAGGCGCGCTGGTCGAGCGGAATGGAAACGGTCTTTTTCTGACCCGGTCTCAGGAAAACTTTTTTAAATCCTTTCAGTTCCTTCGGTGGCCGCGACAGGCTCGGGTGGTCCTGGTGAATGTAAAGTTCCGCCACCTCGTCGCCGGCGCGCGAGCCGGTGTTGGCTATGTCGAATTGGGCCGTCACGACCGGACCGTTGGTGTCCTGGCCCGGGATGAGTTTCAGGTCGGAATATTCAAACGTGGTGTAGCTCAAACCGAAGCCGAACGGGAACTCCGGCTTGATGTCTTTCGCATCGAACCAGCGATAGCCCACCAGCAGGCCTTCCTTGTAGAACAGCGTGCCGTTGGTGCCGGGATACGTGTCCAGCGCGTGCGCCGGAGAATCCATCAACCGTTTCGGGTACGTCACGGTCAGTTTGCCCGACGGGTTCACGTCGCCGAACAGGACGCGGGCAATCGCCGTGCCGCCTTCCATGCCCGGATACCCGGCCTGCAAAACGGCCGGCACCTTTCCGAGCCACGGATCCATTTCGATGGCGGGACCCGAAATCAAAACCACAATCGTCCGCGGATTGGCTTTGGCGACCTTTTGAATCAGTTCGCCCTGGCCGTACGGCAGGCTGAGATTGGTCCGGTCCCAGCCTTCGTCGTCCAGATAGCGGGAATGGTTGAGGCCGGCGACAACAATGACGACGTCCGCCTGACGCGCGGCCGTGAGGGCGCGTTCGACCATGTTGGAATTGGCGCCCTTTTTGGCGTAACCGACCGAGTAGGTGATGTTCAGGTTGGTGCCCACGCGCTGCAAGATGCCGTCCAGCGGCGTGATTTCATGCATGGTCTTGACGCCGGCGCCAAAAAGGCCCGTCGCGTTGTGGCGCACGGCATTTTCACCGATCACCGCCACGGATTTGATTTTGGTCGCGTCCAGCGGCAGCGCATTATTGTTGTTCTTCAGGAGGACGATGGATTCTTCGGCGACGCGCAGCGCGGTGGCCTGGTGTTCCGGCGTGTTGATCGAGCCGGGTTTGCGCTGGTCGAAAACGTGTGTGCCGAACATGACACGCAGATTGCGCCGCACCTTGTCATCCAGGAGCGACACGGGATATTCCCCGCTGCGGATGCCTTCCAGGAATGGCCTGGCCAGATAGTAATCGTCATAAGGACGCTCCCGTTCCGTGCCGGTAATCAGGGTGCCCATCTCCAGGTCCAGCCCGCCGAGGACGGCTTCCTTTGTGCTGTAGGTGCCGCCCCAATCCGACGTGACCAGCCCTTGGAAACCGTATTCGCCCTTGAGGATTTTGTTGATCAGATAATCGCTGTAGGCGCAGTGCTCGCCGCGGAATTTGGTATAGGCGCCCATCACCGTCCAAACCCCGGCCTCTTTGATGGCCGCTTCGAACGGCGGCAGGTAGATTTCCCGCAACGTGCGCTCATCCATGTCCATGTTGAGCGTGGCCCGGCCCAGTTCCTGATTGTTGCCGGCAAAGTGCTTGATGCAGGCCGCCACGTCGTTGGTTTGCACGCCGCGGATATAATTCACCGACATGCGAGTATTCAGGAACGGGTCTTCGCCGAAGTACTCATAGACACGACCGCTCAACGGGGTGCGCGTGATGTCGGCAATCGGACCCAAAATAACGTCTTTCCCGCGCTTCCGGGATTCCTGGCCCAACACGTTGCCGAAAGCAGTTGCCAGATCGAGGTTCCAGGTCGAAGCCAGGGAGCTTAAACCCGGCATATAGCTGGCATAATCATCCGTGTGCCCGGCGGTCCTCCAGTCGAACGGACCGACATCTTCGCGCACGCCCTGCGGGCCGTCGGTAAGCCAGTGAGCGGGAATGCCCAACCGCGGGATTGCGGGGGTGGTGAACATCGAATTGCCGTGAATCAGTGATATTTTCTCCTCCAGCGTCATGCGGCCGAGCAGGTCTTCGACGCGCTGCTCAACGGATTGGTTGGCGTCCAGATAAAGCGGCGGTGGTTCCGTGACCGGTTGAACCTGGACCGGTTGTTCCTGGGCCGGCGGTTGGTTTGACGATTGGACCGTCTGATTCTGGGCGCGCAAAGTTCCGCAAACAGTTCCCAGCCCGAGCAGGACCAGACCAAAAACAGCCGGCAAACGCCGCAGGCTGCCGCTGATGAATTTCATATTTCTCATTCCAAAAAAATTGAAGCGAATCAGGTTCAATCAATCACTTGAATTCGACCTTCTCCTCTTTGCCGTGATAGATGACAGTTCGGTCCGCCTTCGGGGTGAAGGAAAAGCCAACCGGCTTGTGCCGGGTCACCAGTACAATGTTGAAGGTGCGTTTGGTCAGCATGCCCTGGAACTTGCCTTCGCGCTTGCCGATGGTCAGCGTCCTTAAGTCGTTATCCCAGTTGATCGGAATGCGGGCATAGGCGCCTTTTTCGTAGTTGTAAGTCAGGCCGTCGTCCTCGTAAAGCGTGAACGCGCCGCTGGCCCCGGTGTAAACAAACAGCGTGATCGGGTCGGCCGGTTTCTCGCCGGTGTATTGCAGTTCCGGCCCAAACGGAATGATGGACCCGGCGCGGATGAACAGCGGTATCGAGTCATAGGGCGCCGGCACATCAAGGGTCTGTCCGCATTCAATGCTCGCGCCCGTCCAAAAGTCGTACCAGTCGCCGATTGTTGGCGGCAGATAAACGCTGCGGCTGCGCGCCTCGTAGGTCGTGACCGGCGCGACCAGAAACGCCGGGCCGAACATGTATTCATCAACGATTTCACGCGCCGTCGTGTCGTTTTGGAAATCCATGACCAGCGGCCGCATCATCGTGCTGCCATCCAACGTCACCGCTCCGGCAAGGGAATAGATATAAGGCAGCATCCGGTAGCGCAGATTGTCAAATTTGACGATGGTTTTAGAGGCCGGGCCGGAGTCGCCGCCAAAGGTCCACGGCTCGCGCGGTTTCAATTCGCCGTGCAACCGCGTCAACGGACAGAAGGTGGCATACTCGAACCAGCGCGCGTTCAACTCGCACCATTCTTGAAAGTCCTCCGGCTTGGGGTTCTCTGCTGAAAACCGCGATTCCATGGTGTACCCGCCGCTGTCGGTGGTCCAATACGGAATACCGGAAAGGCAAAAGCCCAGGCCGGCGGGAATCTGTTTGCGCAGGGCGGTCCAGGTGGAGGTGACGTCGCCGGACCAGGTGGCCGCGGCATATCGCTGGGTCCCGGCAAAACCGGAACGCGTGAGGATAAACACGCGCTGGTTGGGCGCCGCCTGGCGTTGTCCCGCATAAATCGCCATGCTGTTCATCAACGGGTAACCATTTATCACTCGCGAAGCGGCGCCCATTGCCGTCGGATTCATGTGCGTACGCTGCCCTTCCAGCGTCGGTGGCGAAGGCGTCAGGTCTGGCTCGCTGGCATCCATCCACCAGGCGTCAATGCCCTTGCTGAACAGCGCGGTGTTGATCTGTGACCAGAAGAGCTGGCGCGCGGCGGGGTTGAATGCGTCGTAGAACGTGTAAGGGAAGTCAATCCAGTCGTTGATCCCTTCCTTGAGATTGGGCTGGTAAAGAAAACCCGCCTTCTGCATCGCGTCGAAATTCGCCGTGCCCGTGTAGAATTTGCCCCAAACAGAAATCATGACGTGTGCGTGGAGTGCATGCAGTTCCTTGAGCCAGCCGACCGGATCCGGAAAGCGGTTGGTGTCAAACTCATGTGAACCCCAGGCGTTGCGCGGCCAGTATTGCCAGTCCTGCACGATGTTGTCGAAAGGAATGGCGCGGTGGCGATATTCTTCGACGACGGCGAGGCTTTGCTGGTCGGTTTCGTAACGCTGGCGCGATTGCCACAAACCGAACGCCCACTCCGGCATCAACGAAGCCTGGCCGGTCAATTGACGGAATCCGGCGACGACCTGGTCGAGCGCCGGGCCGTAGACAAAATAATAATCCTCGCCGTCAGCCACGTCGGACCACAGGGAGGTGTTCGCGTTCGGATCGGGTGTTTTCCAGGTCAACTGCATGGTCGTCGCTTCGTCACCGCCGTATTCGAGTTTAATGGCATAATGGCGCCCGGTTTCGAGGTGGACCTTGATTTGATCATTTTCCGTCAGCCAACCCTGCCGCCAGTGTTCAATGACGACCTTGCCGTCCAACCACATTTTGATGCGGCCGTTCGAGTAGGTCTTCAATTGATAATCGCCGGTTGTGGGGGGGACGAGTTCGCCTTCCCACCGTGTCCAATGGTGTGCACCGCCGCGGCCGCGAGCCGTGATGGCGATTTGGCTGGTGGCGTGCGCATCTTCCAACTGGCCGGGATTGGCCGGCGTGAACGTGCCGGTCGTCAGGCCGCCGGGTTGGTTGGAAGCGTCCATCAGACAGTCGGGCGGGATGGATTCAAATTCGCGCAGGTCGCCGAAGCGGGTGTAGGAGAGGTTGTCCCACAGCACGCCGTAACCGCGGCTCGACACCAGAAACGGCACCACCACGTGCGTGTTGTGCTGCCATAAATCCAAATCCCAACCCTTGATGTCAATGATGCCGATTTGCCGCTGGCCGAGGCCGTAGAGCGATTCATCGGCGTTCGGCTCCCACTGCTGGCGCACGTGATAGGTTTGTTCGCCCTGCACCTCGGCGGGCGTGATCGTCCGGCCATCGGGCGTTTCGACCAGAATGGATTTGCCGCCGGCACCAAAAAACGAAACCGCACCCGTGTCGAGCTTCACGTGCACCTGAAGTTTGGCGGTGGACAGGATGGCCTCGCCGTTTTCGGTCTTGAGCGACCAGTCGGTTTTGACGGCCCGCTTGGGCTCCGTGACCACGCTCTGGCGTTTGAAGAACGCGCGGTCCTTCGCACACGCGATGCGCACCACGTTATCCGCATAGACTTCCACCTTTAGAAAGGCGCCCGGGAGCGGAACCACGATGCCGTCGGCGACTTTTTCCGGCGCGTTTGGCGCCGCATGGGTTGATAACTGGCCCGCGGCAAACATGGCCACGAGGAGAGCAGGAAGTTTTTTGCGCATAGGACGATGCTGGTAAATGATGGACATTGGATATTGAATACTCATTGAACAAAATTGCTGTCAATGGATTTCATCAGGCCTGCTGCCAGCGGCCGTTCCGAGGAGGATCGGATTGGTCTGGGGAAAAAACTGGCGGGCGGTTTGCGTCAAACCACCCGCCAGATACCGAAGACAAGGCAATTCAAGCTTGCGGCTTTTTGCCATGCGTCAACCAGAGCGATTCCATCTGTTCGAGGGTGCGTCCCTTGGTTTCCGGAACCCATTTCCACATAAACAGGGCCGCCAGAATGCTCATCACGCCGTAGATCCAGTAGGCGAATCCATGGTGGAAGGCGTTCACCAGATAAGGATTGTCATTGAGAATGGGAAAAGTCGCACTGACGAGGAAATTGGCAATCCACTGGGCAGCCACCGCGACGGCCATGGCCTTGCCACGGATTTGGTTCGGAAAAATTTCGCTCAACAACACCCAGACCACCGGTCCCCACGACACGGCAAAGCCGGCGATGTAGAGCAACATGCAAAGCAGCGCCATGACGCCTTTGATTTGGAGTGCGAAAGCGCCGCCCAAGGCGAACATGGCCACCGCCATAACGATCGCCCCGATGATTTGCAGGGGTTTGCGACCCAGCTTGTCCACGGTGACGATGGCCACCACGGTAAAGATCAGGTTGACCGCGCCAACGACGATGGTCTGGAACAGGGAGGCATTGGTGTCAAAACCCACGTTCTTGAAAATTTCCGGGGCATAATAGAGCACGACGTTGATGCCGACGAACTGCTGGAAGACCGACAGCATGATACCAATGAAGATGAGGAGCATTCCAAAGGAAAACATTCGCCCGGAATGATGTTCGGCCAGTGAAGCACGGATGTCGACGATTTCCTTTTCGCCTTCCTCCGCCGTTGTCAATTTGGCCAGCACCGCGCGCGCGCCGGGTTCATTGCCCTTCAACATCAGGTAACGCGGCGTCTCCGGCACGAAAAACAGGAGGAGCAGGAACACAATCGAGGGAATGGCCCCGGACAGGAACATATAACGCCAGCCGATGGTGTTGAGCCAGGCATCGCCGCTGCCCGCTTTGGAAATACCGTAATTGACAAAGTAAATCACCAACATGCCGAAGATGATGGCGAACTGGTTCCACGCCACCAAATTGCCGCGGATCTTTGCCGGCGCGATTTCCGCGATATACATGGGTGAAAGCATGGAGGCCAGCCCCACGCCAATGCCGCTAAGGATCCGGTAAAAGACAAAATTCCACATGTATCCCGGTCCACCGTGGCCAACGGGAGCAAAGGGAAATTCCGGCGCGGCAGCGCCGAGGGCGGAAACCAGAAAAAGCACGGCGGCAATAATCAATCCACGCTTGCGGCCGATACGGGTGCTGACCCATCCGCCAATGCAACCGCCAATGATGCAGCCGATGAGCGCGCTGGAATTGACAATGCCCCAAAGCGTGCTGGCGACATTGGGGTTGGCGAGGTTCCGGGGTTCGATAAAATAGGCTTTCAGGCTGCCCACTGCCCCGGAGATGACGGCGGTGTCATAGCCGAAGAGCAATCCGCCCAAGGTGGCAATGAGGGTCAGCAGAATGACGTAGAGGTTTATTTTTCGTGACATAAGATTAGCGTAGGTTTCCGTTCAGGAGCCGTGTGGATACATCCGGGAATGTTGGCGGAGCGCGCAATTGTGTCAAACAAGTTTTTTGACCACATCAACGCCAGCTCTTTTTTTTATCCGCGACAAAACCCGCCAACTGTCTGTCAATAGAGACATTTGGCCAGGTAACCGCCCAAGGCCGTGTACCGTTGGGTCGAGCGGTATTCCGCGATCTTTCGCCGGTCCACCTTGAGCGCCTTCGCCCAAAGCCGCTGCAGGTTGGCCGCGCTGGTGTGCAGAATGTCGGCAATGTCCTCCTGCCGGTCGGTGCGCGGAGCCTTGACATCAAAAGCAAGGATGCCTTCCCATTTCGCGTCCTGCAACACCACGCACAAGGCCAGGTCTTTCAGCGGTTCCATGTAGCCGAAGGGCATGTCCTGGTCGTAACGGCTGGTGTCCTGGGAATTCAAATGGATGTGGAAAAGCTTTCCGGCTTCCAGGCAAAGTTCCACGTCCCAAACATAGTCCAGTCCGGCCATCCGGCTGTGGGCCACTTCCGGATTCACGCCAAACAACGGCTGGAGGTCGGGATCCAGCCGGCTGATCAGGTAGAGCACCTCGCCCACGTTGCCCAGATACATGTTGGCCCGCGGCTCGTTCGGTTTCGGCTCCAGCGCGAACACCGGGGAATTTTTCCCGTATTTCTTCCGGGCGTACTCGCCCACCGCATTGAAGCCGTCAACCATCCGGCGAAAGGCGTCCCGCCCGTTTTTGGCCAGCATAAAATCAAACCCTTCTCGCCCGTTCCAAAAAACCATGACTTCGGCGCCCAGCTCCACCGTGGCGTCCACCGCCTGGAGGGCATTGCGCAACGCCTGCCTGCGAACCGCACGGTCGTTGCTGGTCATGGCCCCGTCCTTGAAAATCGGGTCGGCAAAAAATGATGGCGTGTACATGCCCATCTTCAGGCCGTACTGCTTCAGAACTTTTTTGGCCTTCGGAACCTCGCTCAAGGCAATTTCCACGTCATGCGCCTCGACATAGGTGATGCCGGCCTCCGCCAGCAGCGGGATGCGGTCCAGAATGGGAATTTCCTGGCGGGTGGGACCGCCAAACGGATCGCGACCCGGCCCCAGATTCCAGACGCCCGCGCCAATGCCCTGTTTTCCTTTTTTGGGTGAAATAATAATTTTGCTCATGGTTGTAAATTCAAGTTCTGGTTTTCAGATTACAGCCTGGCGGAAAACTTGTAAATGGTGGTGTTGCGATAGTTGTGACCGGGTTGCAAAACCACCGGGGGAAAGTTTGGTTTGTTGGGCGAATCAGGAAAATGCTGCGGTTCCAGGCAAAGCGCCCCGTAACGTTGATAAACCACCCCACCCTTGCCGGGGACGGAGCCGTTCAGGTGGTTGGACGTGTAGAACTGCACTCCGGGTTCCGTGCTCAACACCTCCATGACCCGGCCGGTCGTTGGTTCATAAACGCGGGCATGCAGGCCAAGGCGGCCGGGCGGATTATCGACGACGAAGTTCTGATCGTAGCCGCCGGCAAATTTTAGCTGCGGATCGTCCGCCTGGATGCGTGCGCCGATGGCCGTGGGTTTGCGGAAATCAAAAGGCGTGCCGTCCACCGGTTTTAATTCGCCGGTCGGAATGAGCGCGGCATCCGCCGGGGTGAACCGGCTCGCGTTGAGGCAAACCTCGTGTTTCATCACGTCGCCCTGGCCGGCAAGATTGAAATAGGAATGGTGCGAGAGGTTGCAAAGGGTTGCCGCATCGGTCGTCGCGCTGAAATCAATCCGCAGCTCGTTTTCATTCGTGAGCGTGTACACGGCCTTGACCGCGAGGTTGCCGGGGAAACCTTCTTCTCCGTCCCGGCTCAAATAGGTGAGTTCAAGCGCGGGGCCGTTTGCCGGTTCCACGCCCTTGGCGGCCCAGATGACCTTGTCAAATCCCTTGAGACCGCCATGCAGGGAATGAGGCCCGTTGTTTTGGGCGAGCGTGTAAGTTTTGCCATTCAACGTGAACTTCGCCCCGCCGATGCGGTTTGCGTAACGCCCGATCAACGCCCCAAAATACGGTGAAAACTTCAGGTAATCATCCAGGCGGTCATAACCCAGAACCACGTCGGCAAACCGGCCGTCGCGATCGGGCGCGGTAAGCGACACGACAATGCCGCCGTAAGTCGCGATCCGCGCTTCCATGCCCTGGCCATTTCGTAGCGTGTAAATTTCAACCGCCCGGCCGTCGGCCGTTTTGCCAAAATTTGCATTACTAATCGAACCCTTGGTTTCATATGAGCGAAACATCTGTGAAATCTTACAAGTTGCTCTGGTTGCAGTCCAGTTTTGGTTAAAAAAATCTGCAAGAATGAAAGGCAATTGAATTGACATCACCGAAACTGTTCCGTAAATCATGCGCCAATCCTTATGCAACCAATTCATCTCGCCTGGGTTGATTACACCATTTTAATCGCCTATGTCGCCTTTGTGCTCGGCATCGGCTGGGTGCTCGCGCGCTACATGAAAACCTCGTCGGACTTTCTGACGTCCGCGCGCTCGATACCGACGTGGGTGACGGGCCTGGCCTTCATGGCCGCCAACCTCGGTGCGCTCGAACTGGTCGGCATGGCCGCCAGCGGCGCCAAATACGGCATCGCCCAGGTCCACTTTTACTGGATCGGCGCGATTCCCGCCATGGTCTTCCTGGCGGTGTTCATGATGCCGTTTTATTACGGGTCCAAGGCGCGCTCCGTGCCGGAATACCTGAAAATGCGTTTCAACGAACCCGTTCGCGCGTTGAATGCGCTCTCATTTGCCGTGATGACCGTGTTCGCCTCCGGCATTTCCATGGACGCGCTGGCCCGGCTGCTCACCAACCTGCTCCCGTGGAAATTGCACACAAATATTTTGGGAATGGACTTTGGCAGCTATGACATTTATCTGTGGATTTGCTCCGGTGTCGTGTTGCTCTACGTCCTGAAAGGCGGCTTGACCTCGGCAATCTACACCGAGGTGCTGCAGTTTTTCATGATCGTTCTCGGCTTCGCGCCGGTGGTTTATCTCGGGCTGCGGGACGCCGGCGGATGGCATTCGGTGAAAAACTCGTTGCAGGGCGTTGCCACCAATCCGTCCGCGTTCTATCTCCAGCCCGCCGGCATCCACTACGCGCCGGATGCCTGGACGAGCGCGTGGAAGCCGGTGCTGGCCGGACCCACCGCCAATCCGTTGGGGGTGGATTGGTTTGCGGTCGTCTTCGGTCTGGGATTCGTGCTTTCGTTCGGTTACTGGTGCGTGAATTTCCTCGTGGTTCAGCGCGCCATGGCGGCCAAGAACATGACCGCCGCCCGCAACACCCCGCTCATCGCCGCCGTGCCCAAGATGCTTTTCCCCATCCTGGTCATCCTGCCTGGAATGGTCGCCATCGCCCTGGCTTCGATGCCGAGCAAGGATTACCGCATTCCGCCGCCCATTGTTTCACAGGCGGATTATACCAAGGCGGTGGAGGTGGTGAAAAATGCCAACCCGGCCGATGCTGCCGCCGTCAAGGCCGTTGGCAATGCGCTCGGCGAAAAAGTGGACACTACGAAAGTAACCCAATTGATTGCGGCCAATGCGGCAAACAAACTTTCCGACGTCCAGATTCAGGAGGGGCTTTACAACAGCATCGCCGAGAACGATTACAACAGCGTCATCCTTTCGCTTCTGAAAAAATACTGTCCGCCCGGTCTTCTGGGTCTGGCGCTCACCGCCCTGCTCGCCTCGTTCATGTCCGGCATGGCGGGCAATGTCACCGCGTTTAACACCATCTGGACCTATGACCTTTATCAGGCTTATTTGGTGCGGAACAAGAGCGATGCGCACTATTTCTGGATGGGCAAATGCATCACCGTGGTCGGCATCGTGCTGAGCATCTTCTGCGCCTATGTTTCCAAGCAATACAACAACGCCATGGACATCATCCAGCTGGTGTTTGGCTTTGTAAACGCGCCCATCTTCGCGACGATGCTGCTGGGCATGTTTTGGAAACGGGCCACCGGCATCGGAGCGTTTATTGGACTTTTTGGCGGCATTGCCGGTTCGACGGTCTTTCACGCGTTCACCACCACCGTCAGCAATGTGGATGCCGACGGCCACGTCATCAACCACATGAAAGGCGGTTATCTCGGCGTGGTGTCCAAATTCCCCAGCGAAATGGCCCAGAATTTCTGGCTCGCCATCTTCGCCTTTACCATTTGCTTCCTCGCCACGGTGTTCATTTCGCTGGCGACACGCCGCACCAAGACCGATGAGCAATTGAAAGGCCTCGTTTATTCGCTCACGCCAAAAACCGTGGACCACAACCTGCCGATTTGGCAGCGGCCCCCCGTCATCGGCACGGTGCTGATGATTGCGTGCGTCATCTTGAACATCATTTTCTGGTAAACTGAAAAACAAAAAGGAACTAAATTTATGGGACTCGATATCCGCTGGCCAATCGGCATGATGTTCTCCCTCATCGGCGTGTTGCTGCTCATCGAAGGCGCAATCGGCGGTGACAAAGAACTGTCGCTGGGCATCAACATCAATCTCATCTGGGGCATCGTGCTGCTCGTCTTCGGCGTGCTGATGCTGCTGGGCGCCATGCGCGGCCGGAAAACGCCGCCGGCGGCGTGAAAAAAAATTGATTTCGAGCTCGCCGGGATGCTATTCTACCCGGCGATTTTTATTTATTCATGATATTGCAGGAACTCAACACCGGCGTTTCAAGACAATTTGCCAAAACCTACGGCCGCCCGCCGCGCTGGGTGGTCGCTGCGCCCGGCCGGGTCAATGTCATTGGCGAACACACTGATTACAACGATGGCTTCGTGCTGCCGATGGCCATCGAACGTTACGCCGTCATGGCTGCCGACCTTTCTTCCGGCGGCAAAAAGGCGATGCAAATCTGCGACACCTCCGACGCCGAACCGGCCTTCATTGATTTGTCCGCGCCCGTCAAACCCGGCCTGCCCAAATGGTCGAATTACCCGCGTGGCGTCATCGCCGGCTTCCAGGCGCGCGGCATCCAGGCCCCCGGACTTGACGTCTTGCTGCACTCAACCGTCCCGCTGGGAGGCGGTCTGTCCAGCAGCGCCGCACTGGAAGTCTGCACGGCGACCTTGCTGGAAACCGTCACCGGTAAAACCATTGACCCGGTCGAAAAGGCTTTGCTGTGCCAGCAGGCGGAACACCAATTCGCCGGCGTGCCCTGCGGCATCATGGATCAATTCATTTCGGTCATGGGCCGGAAAAATCATCTGCTCCTGCTCGACTGCCGCTCGCGCCAGACCGATTTTGTGCCCATGAACGATCCCGCGGTCGCCCTGCTCATCATCAATACCAACGTCAAACACGAGCTGGCCAGCGGTGAATACGCCAAACGCCGCGCCCAATGCGAAGCCGCTGCCAAAGCCCTCGGTGTGTCGTCGTTGCGCGACGCTGACGCCGGCACGCTAGCCGGCGCAAAAAACCGGATGGACCCCGTGGTTTATCGTCGTGCGCGCCACGTCATCGGTGAAATCGAGCGCACACTGCACGCCGCCGAAGGCATTCGCGCCTCCAACTGGCCCACGGTGGGCAACCTGATGTACGCCAGCCACGCCTCGCTGCGTGACGATTACGAAGTGAGCTGCCGGGAACTTGACGCTATCGTTGAAATCGCGCAAGACATCGGCGTCAAAGGCGGAGTTTTTGGGTGCCGCATGACCGGCGGCGGCTTTGGCGGCTGCACAGTGGCGCTGGTAAAAACCGATGCGGTCGAATCAATCTCAAGAGACATCACCTCGGCCTACAACACCCGAACCGGCATTGACGCCGCGATTTTTAGTTCACGTCCGGCAGCAGGCGCGTCCATCCTCAAAGCCTAGTCCCCCAGACAGGTTCCCACGCGCCGGGCGGTTTCAACCCACGAATGGTCGGGTGAGACAATTTTGCGTTTGCCGGCAACTTTTTCCAGCGGTACCGGCTCCGTCCGGTCGCCGCGCGCGGCCACCATCACGCCAAAAACACCTTCGTTGATCAAATCCGCGCACGCGCTGCCCAGCCGCGTGGCCAGCAGCCGGTCGGCGGGCGACGGTGTGCCGCCGCGTTGCACATAACCGAGGATGGTCACCCGGGATTCAAGGTGCGTCAGGTCCTCCAATTGCCGGGCCAGCCGCATGGTGTTTCCCGTATGGCGCGCTTCCAGGGCGGCGAGTTCGTTCTTCGCCTCCTTTTTGTCGTGCAAGGTGCGGGCGCGTTCGCGTTTGCTCTCGGCGGATTTGAAGGTGCGCGCGTCTTCCAGGCTCATCGCGCCTTCGGCGACGGCTACAATGCTGAAATTTGTCCCGTGCCGGCTCCGGCGCTTGATGGCGTCCGCTATTTTCTGCACGTCGTAGGGAAGCTCTGGAATCAAAATCACGTCCGCCCCGCCCGCGATGCCCGCGCCCAACGTCAGCCAGCCCGCGCGGTGTCCCATGATTTCGGCGACGACAATGCGATGATGACTGTGCGCCGTGCTGTGCAACCGGTCAATCGCCTCGGTCGCGATGTCCAGCGCCGTGGCGAAACCAAAGGTCGAATCCGTCAGCACCACGTCGTTGTCAATCGTCTTCGGCAGTGTGATGACATTGATTCCGGCCTTGGCCAGGTACAGCGCGTTTTTTTGCGTGCCGCCGCCGCCCAGGCAGACGAGCGCGTTCAGATCGTTTTTCTTGTAGTTTTCAACGATCACATCCGTCATGTCGCGCGTCCGTCCGTCAATCAACATGCGATGCGGCTTGTCGCGGCTGGTGCCGAGAATGGTGCCCCCGAGGGTGAGAATCCCGGAAAGCGCGGCCTTGTCGAGTTTCAACCGCCGGTCTTCCACCAGACCGCGAAAGCCGTCGCGAAAGCCGATGATCTCCATGCCGTAGAAACCGAGCGCGGTCTTGCCCACCCCGCGGATGGCGGCGTTCAAGGCGGGGCTGTCGCCGCCCGATGTCAAAATTCCGATGCGTTTGGTTTTGGCCATGGCCGCTGCGAAATTAACAATGTGTGGTTGTCTGTCGAGAGGAACTTCCAATTCTTTTTAGAACGTAAGCCGCGAAAACAAGATTCGATGCCTGGCCACAAATCGGTAGGCCCATTCCGTCATGCCCGCAAAGGCCGGCGAATTTTCGTAGGTACGCAACGGCCATTGACGCTTGGGACTGTGCGCCAGCGTGCGGAAGACGGCTTCCGCGCCGGAATAGACCGTGCCGCCGGATTCGATGAGTTGGACGGCGGTATCGAACTGTTCGCGGGGAATTTCTGGAAATTGCACCCGGACGCGCGGGTCCTGCGCGGGCAGATACTCCACACTTTCGCTGGTCATCTGCTGCCAGCGCCGGATCCAGAGCGTGCAGAAATTGCAGTCGCCGTCAAAAACCATCAACGGTTTTGGCGGTGGTGTAGCGACGCGCATGACGGACTTCACCCGGCAGAAAAGCCGCTGCGGGCTGGAAAAGTCAAGACCCGCGTGATGGTGTGAATTCGCGATTGGGAGGGTCGGCATGTTGCCGACCCAAATTTAAGTTAGGCGGCCTGTCCTCCGTAACACTGCGGAAGGTGGACACGCCGTCCCTCCCCATTTTGGCAGTGTCCTAATTTGTAGGCGACGAGGTGACGAGTCGTTTGGGCCGGCACTCCTTACGTCGTGCCCTACAACCAAACCAGGTCACTACCCCCATTTTGTCAAAATTGACGCTGGCATTTCAAAGGCTTACGCTATCCACAGCTTTATGAGCCAATTGCAAGATTCGCTGGTCGAACTCATCCGCCGTACCTCGGCGGAAATTCCTGACGACGTCAACCAGTCCATCCTCGCGTCGCTGGAACAGGAAAAGAAGGGCACCATCGCAGAAAGCGCCCTGAAAATCATTGACCAGAACATCCAGCTCGCGAAACGCAAGTCCCAGCCGATTTGCCAGGATACCGGCAGCATCCTGTTTTATGTGGATTGCCCGGTTGCCTTTGACCAGATCACTTTTGAAGAAACCGCGAAGGAAGCCGTGAAACTGGCGACGAAGAAAGGTTATCTCCGCCAGAATTCGGTTGATTCGCTCACCGGCAAGAACGACGGCACCAATGTCGGCCCCGGCGCGCCGGCCTTTCATTTTCATCAACATCGTTCGCCGGAAATCAGCGTGCGGCTCGTGCTCAAGGGTGGCGGTTGTGAAAACGTCGGCGCGCAATACTCGTTGCCGAACGAAAAACTCAACGCGAACCGCGACCTCGATGGCTGCCGCAAGGCGATTCTTGATGCCGTGTTGCAGGCGCAGGGCAAAGGCTGCGGCCCGGGCATTCTCGGTGTGTGCATCGGCGGCGACCGGGCGACCGGCTACGAACTGAGCAAAACGCAGTTCCTGCGGCTGATTCCCGACCGCAATCCGAACCCGGAACTGGACAAGCTGGAGCAGGACATTTTGAAAACGGCGAACGAGCTCGGCATTGGCCCGATGGGATTCGGCGGCAAAACGACGCTACTGGGCGTAAAAATCTGTGCGGCGAACCGCCTGCCCGCGTCCTATTTCGTCAGCATCAGCTACATGTGCTGGGCCTATCGCCGCCAGGGCGTGACGCTGGATGCGAATGAGACAATTGCAAAATGGTTGTATTAAGAATATCTCACGATGATAAAACTTTCCCTTCCCTTCACCGAAGAAAAAATCCGCGCACTGAAAGTCGGCGACGAGGTGCTGATTTCCGGTGTTGTGTTCACCGGGCGCGACGCGGTCCACAAATATCTCCACGAGGGCGGCAAGCTGCCGCCGGGCGTGAATCTGCGCGACGGCATTCTGTATCATTGCGGCCCGGTTGTGATGAAACAGGACGACGGCACCTGGAAAGCCACCGCCGCCGGCCCGACGACCTCCATCCGGGAGGAACCGTATCAGGCGCAAATCATCAAGGACTTCGGCATCCGCGGCGTCATCGGCAAGGGCGGCATGGGCGACAAAACGCTGGCGGCGTGCAAGGAATTTGGTTGCGTGTATCTGCACGCGGTCGGCGGCGCGGCGCAGGTGCTGGCCGAGTGCATCAAGAAGGTGCGCAACGTTTACATGATGGAACAATTCGGTGCGCCGGAGGCCATCTGGGAGTTTGAGGTGCAGGATTTCCCGGCGGTGGTGACGATGGATGCCCACGGCAATTCGCTGCACAAGGAAGTGTTTGCCAGGAGCCAGGCGGAACTGGCTAAAAGAATTTAAACCGCTAAATACACGAAATACGCGAAAAGGTTTTAAGGAAAATCCTGTTAGCGTATTTCGCGGTTAGTGTGCATATCGCCCTTTTTCAGCCACTATCCGCTCAACCTGTGCCTTGGGATAGTGCCCAAAATTGACCAGCAATCCGAGTTTCAACCCGGTTGCCTTCAGATAATTCTGCACTTGCGCCCGATGTTCATCAGTCAGCTCGGTCACAGCTTTCAGTTCCAACACAATCTTGTCGTAACAGACAAAATCCGGCATGTATTTTGAGCGCAGTGGACAACCCTTGTATTCCAACGCGAGCGGTTTCTGTGGAACGAACGGGATTCCTTGCAAACGCAGTTCAATCTCCATGCATTCTTGATAGACCGGTTCAAGAAAACCACAGGCTTTCTCACGATAAACTTCAAAACATGCCCCAACGATTTTATAGCTTTCCTCTTTGAATAATAATTCCACTTCCATGAGGAAAAGAATAGTTGAACTGTAAAACGCAGAAAATATGAAATGTTAATTTCGCCAGGAGCCGATCAAACCGCGAAATACACGAAATACGAAAAAAGTTTTGTGGGAAATTCTGTTAGCGTATTTCGCGTATTTCGCGGTTAACTCAGTTTTCTTGAAAAAATCAACCTCGGCACGGGTTTTCGCCCATGCCGAGGTTTTGATGGTATTCGTTGGCGGGTTTACTTTTTCTCCGGCTCGGCCATTTCCTGGTCGCGTTCTTCCATGGCGGCCTTGCGTGACAAGCGCACGCGGCCTTTTTCGTCCACGCCAAGGCATTTGACCGAGATTTCATCGCCCATTTTGACGATGTCCTCGGTTTTCTTGACGCGGAAATTGGCCAGTTCGCTGATGTGCACGAGGCCGTCCTTGCCGGGCAGGAATTCCACAAACGCGCCAAATTCCTTGATGGTGACAACCTTGCCGCGGTAAATCTTTCCAACCTCGGCCTCCGCCGTCATCCCCACAATCGCGTCGCGGGCAATCTTCATGCCCTCGGGCGATACCGAGAAGATGTTCACCGTGCCGTCGTCTTCGATGTCGATTTCGCAGCCGGATTCCTCGACGAGCTTCTTGATGTTCTTGCCGCCGGGTCCGATGATCGCGCCGATTTTTTCCGGGTTGATCTTGATGGTCTCGATGCGCGGCGCGTATTTGCTGATGTCCTTCCGCGGCTCGGCCAGCGTTTTGGCCATTTCACCGAGAATGAACAGCCGGGCGACCCGCGCGGCCTCGATGGTCTCGGCCATCAACGGGTGCGGAATGCCTTTCAATTTCAAGTCGAGCTGGAAGCCGGTGATGCCCTTCTCCGTGCCGGCGATTTTACAGTCCATGTCGCAATAGGCGTCTTCCCAGCCGAGAATGTCGGTGAGCAGCTTGTATTGTGAGATTTTATGGTCGGTGCCGTAGGCGGTGCAGATGCCGATGCTGATGCCGGCCACCGGACGGATCATCGGAACGCCCGCGTCCATCAGCGCCAGGGTGCCGCCACAAACGCTCGCCATGGAGGTCGAGCCGTTCGATTCCATGATCTCACTCGTGATGCGGACGGTGTAGGGATAATTTTCGAGCGGCAACATCGGTTCGATGGAACGTTCCGCGAGCGCGCCGTGGCCGATTTCGCGGCGGCCGGGGCCGGCGATGCGGCCGGTTTCGCCGACGGAAAAATTCGGGAAGTTGTAGTGCAGGATGAATTTCTTTTCGTTCTCGCCGCCGGTGTAGGAATCAAATTCCTGCGCATCGTCGCCGGTGCCGAGCGTGGCGAGCGTAACGGTCTGGGTTTCGCCGCGCGAGAAAAGCGCCGAACCGTGGGCTCGCGGCAGGATGCCCACCTCACTGGAAATCGGGCGCACCACGTCAAAGGCGCGGCCGTCAAGGCGTTTGCCGTTGTTCAAAATCAGGGCACGAACGGCCTCCTTCTGAATGTAATAAAAGGCGTCCTTGATGACGAAATCGGTCACTTTATCCGCACCAAACTTTTCGACGAGCTTCGCGCCGACCTCGTCCTGAATCGCCTTGCACGCGGTCTCGCGCGCGAGCTTGCCGGGCGTCAGCAGGGCGGGCACAAACCGGTCGCCGGCGAGCTTTTTCGCCTCCTGCAAAATTTCGTCGGGAACGATGCTCAGCTTGATTTCACGTTTCTTTTTGCCGGCCTTCGCCACCAGCTCCTTTTGGGCGGCGATCAGCGGCAGGCAGCATTCCTGGCCGAATTTCAGCGCGGCATTGAAATCCGCCTCGCTGATTTCCTTCGCCGAACCTTCGTACATCACGATGTCGGTTTCGTTGCCGACGTAAACGAGATCGAGATCGCTTTCCTTCATTTCGGAATGCGTCGGGTTGGCCACCAACCGGCCTTGGACGCGGCCGACGCGCACCGCGCCCAGCGGCCCGGCCCACGGAATGTCGCTGACCATGAGCGCCACGGAGGCGCCGACGATGCTCAAGATGTCCGGGTCGTTCTCGCCGTCCGCGCTCAGCACAATGCTCTGGACCTGGACCTCGTTGTACATTCCCTTGGGAAAGAGCGGACGAATCGGACGATCCGTCAGGCGCGAGGTGAGAATTTCCTTTTCGGTCGGACGGCCTTCGCGCTTGAAGTAACCGCCGGGGAATTTTCCCGCCGCCGCCGCCTTCTCGCGGTAATCGACGGTCAGGGGGAAGAATTCCTGGCCTTCCTTGGCCTTGGTCGCAGCGACCGCGGCCACGACGACGATGGTTTCACCGAGCTGAACGGTGACGGCGCCGTCCGCCTGTTTGGCCAGTTTTCCGGTTTCAATGACTATCTGTTTATCGCCCACCTGGGCGGTGATTTTATCTGACATGTTCCATCTTTCCCGTCACCGCCGGAGGAACTTCAGTGAATCCCGAAGTAATCGGGACTGAATGAAATTTCCCGGGGTAACGAATTTTTCATACGCGATATGTTTGGTTGGGGAATCGGGCCGTTCGCGTGTCCCGGCTCAAATCCGAAAGCGGAAGGCGGCTCAAGGTGAAAAACCGTAGCCGCGCCGCCGCAAATTAGTGGCGCAGTTTCAATTTCTTCGTAACGGTTTGGTAACGCTTCCGGTCCGTGCTTTGCAAATAATCCAAAAGCCGGCGGCGCTGGCTGACCATCATCAGCAGCCCGCGGCGCGAGCTGTGATCCTTTTTGTTGGTCTGCAAATGCTCGGTCAAATGATTAATCCGCTCCGTCAACAGCGCAACCTGCACGTCCGCTGAACCCGTGTCTTTCGTGTGTATTTTAAATTGTTCAATCGTCTTTGCCTTCGCTTCCATAAAATTCCAATCAATAAGAGTGGCCGAGTCTAGCCATCCGCCGTGTCAGTGTAAAGGGGCTTTTCGGCACTCTTTAGACATGCACCACCCGCGAATTCAGGGGCCTGGCCGCCCCCTTCACCGCATGTCATCCCGCCAGCGCCAGACCAGACGGCGCTGGGTTCCCGGTGTCAGCTTGAATTGTTCCGCCATTCGCAAATGTTCCACCCAGAAAATCCTCCCGTTGGCTGCCTCGGCCACAATCAGCTCACGCCGGCGCGCCGGGGGAATTTTTTGGTTCGTAAACAAATCCTGGAGTTTCACCGCCGATTTCAAACCGATCGGCTGGAACCGGTCGCCCGCCCGCCAATGGCGCAAGGTGATCCGTCCGCCAACCTTGTCCGCGTCAAAAAACTCTCGCCCGGCCCGTCGATTCAAATGCACAGCGCTTTTTGTATTTTCAAAACTCCAGTGGAATTGAACGCCGGCGAAACTCACCCCCACCGCCCTGCCCGCCAGATTCACCGCAAGCTCATTTATCTTGAATGTCACCGGCGTCTGCGCCCGCAGGCTCACCCTGCCGGCCGCATCGCGCGCGATGGAGAAATCCGGGCCGACGCTGATAAAAACATCGGTCGAACGCCGGAGCTGCTCGACCCGCTCGAAATCCACCGCCACCCCGAGTTCTGCCAGTTGCAATTGCAAACCCCGCCGTTGAACTGAGACGGGGAGCTTGGCAAAGGTAGGGACGCCGCGCTGCGGCGTCCGCGGACGGCCCGGCGGGCCGTCTCTACCAGCTTTTGTCATCCATTGTCGCGCCGCTTCACTGACGAAATCCGCCTCCGCGCCTACGATTTCCATCAAGCGCAAAATCGTCCGGGTCAGCGCCGGTTGATAACGCCGCCGGAGCAACGGCAGCAATTCGTTGCGCACGCGATTGCGCGGCACGTCCAGGCGCGCATTGGTCGCGTCCTCGCGGAAATGAATTTTGTTTTCGCGCGCGAATTCACGCAATTCGGCCTTGCTCGCGTTGAGCAACGGGCGGACCAGCGCGATTTTCCCATTCACCGGCGATGGTGAACGCCATTTCATTCCGGCCAGCCCTTCACCGCCCGCGCCGCGCAGGGCGCGCAGGAAAAAAAGTTCGACCTGATCGTCGGCATGATGCGCCAGCGCGACCACGGAAATTTTCCGTTCACGGGCGGCGCGCACGAAAAATTCATGTCGCAGTTTCCGCGCGGCCATTTCGATGGAAAGCTTTGATTTTTTGGCAAAGCCCCGCACGTCGGCGCGCACGACGACAAACGGCAGTTTCAGCGCAGCGGCGGTTTGACGGACAAGTTTCTCATCGGCGTCACTGCTTCGACCGCGCAATTGATGGTTGAAGTGAGCCACGGCCAGTTTCCAATTGTGCCGCGCCGAAAGCGCATGAAGGATTTTCAGCAGCGCCATCGAATCCAGCCCGCCGGACACCGCCACCAGCACCGGCTGGCTGCGTTTCAGCAAGTGCCGGTTGAGGATGTCTTGTTCGACGCGTTGAAGCAAATCGGTCACGACGCCATGCTACTTTAGCGGCGGGTTGAAGCAAGATTGCAGCATCCGCTGCTTTCAGCTTTCCGTAATGGCAGTAAAAAAATGGTGGTGTCCTAATTTGTAGGCGACGAGGTGACGAGTCGTTGGGGCTGGCACTCCTTACGTCGTGCCCTACAACCAAATTAGGGACACTGCCAAAAATATTTGCCACACCACTTCCGCGCCATTAACGTCCGTCTGTGGCCGTCAAATTCACCATCCTGGGCAGCGGTTCCGCCGGCAATTGCGCCTACCTTGAGACCGATGAAGCCCGCGTGCTCGTGGACGCCGGGTTCAGCCCGCGCAAGATCCGCCAGCGTCTCGCCGGCATCGGACGCGCGCCGGAAAATCTGACCGCCATTCTCGTCACGCACGAACACAGCGACCACGTGTACGGCCTCACCGGCATCGCGCAAAAACTGAACATTCCCATCTATTGCAATCGCGCCACCCAGGAGGCGTTTGAGTTTCAATTGCGGGCCAAATTCAACTGCAACCTGTTTGAAACCGGCGCGAGCTTCGAAATCGCCGACCTGCTCGTGGACACGTTCAGCATCCCGCACGACGCGCAGGACCCGGTTGGATTCCTCATTCACACCGCCGCCGGCAACATCGGGTTCGTCACCGACCTCGGGCACATGACAAAACTGGTGGTCGAACGCACCCGCGCCGCGAACGTGCTCGTGCTCGAATCCAACCACGACGTGAAGATGTTGCAGAATTGCGTCCGACGGCCGTGGAGCCTCAAACAGCGCATTCTTGGCCGGCACGGCCATCTTTCCAATGAAGCCGCCGCCGAAGCCGCCGCGCAAATCATGTCCGCCGACCTGCGCCACCTTTACCTCGCCCACCTGAGCCGCGAGTGCAACAAGCCCGAACTCGCGCATTACGTCATGGCCGAGCAACTTCATCAGATTGGCGCGACCCATGTCCACTTGCAAACTGCCGCGCAGGATGTGCCGTGTGCGACATTGAATTTGTAAAAAAGGCCGCGCTTCGGTAAAAATCAATGCCGATTCCTTCCGGCGACAACTTTCGACCAGCCATAAAAGAACAAGGCGATCAATGCCCCAGAAATGTGGCTGGCAACAGAAACGGTTACGGGGATATCCTTGGTGGTTACGAAAATCATGCGGCCGGTGATCAATTCAAAAAGAATTTTGCCGGCGATGCCCAGCAACGCTGCCAGACAAACCCAGCGCCAGGGAGATGCGCCATGCAGGCCAAAAAGCGCCAGATAGACAATCGCAGTCGTGGCCAACGCGGACAACCCGCCGAACACTTTCATTTGCGGTTCGATGAACAACAAAATGGCACTTATGAACCAAGGTGCCAGCAGACACAACCAGCCAAAACGAGGCAACTTTTGGCTCTCGATAATCCAGCCGGCGATGCCTAGCGCCAATAGGTCATAAACGAGATGAGAAATTGAAAAGTGAACCCAGTGCCCGGTGAACATCCGCCATACTTCGCCTGAAAGAATAGCGGACCGATCATAAATCAACCACGGCGACCAGCCGGGAAACAGGGCTGTCACCAAACCGCCGCTGACCAGCAGCAAGGTAATGACCGGCAGGCGCCGGGCTAGCCTTGGCGGCTTCGACGCATCCACAAAAAGCAGGCTCCCAGTCCGCCAACGATGATTGTTTCCATGCCACCCAAAGCACCGCCCCCCTTGTAACCCGGTTTGTATTCTATCTTGTATTCGGTCGGTGTGTTGGTCACCTCTTCCTTGAATTCCTCGAGTTGAACTTTCAGGTTGGCCACCAGGTTGGTCGCGGCTTCATCGAAACCCCTTTTGCTGTCTTCGCGCAGCTGTTCACTCAAGTTTATCGGCGTCGCGGAACCTTTGACATTTCCAAACCCCGGCGCGCGAAACAACAGCTTGCGGCTGGCGATGTCATAAACCGCCGCGTCCATCATGGTTTTGGTGTCGTTCTTCTCGCCGGGGACGACATAGGCGCCAACGATAGTCCAATAGGTTATCGACCACACCCCTTCTCCGGTAAATTGAACCTGGTCATAGGAAAGCAACGCCATGACATCCACCCCATACATCGTCCGAATCTGGTCCAGGTTGGCAAATCCGCCACGCTGAGTCAGATAAGCCGTCGGGATGAGCTCGATGGATTTGACAAACGGGTATTGTTTGAACTGTCCACTGATTTGCTTCATCAAACCCATCTTCTGGCTTTCAGAGAAGGTCAGGTCCTCCGTATAGGAATAGTCGTTTCGCCCGCCAGGATTATCGACGGGTACAAAAGCAACGCCGACACGCAAAGGCAGAGACAATACCGGGACCGTCGGCGTATCAACATGCTCCTTCTGGTCAGAATAAAGATACGCATATAAATTGCTGGCACGGTGATGTTGTGCCATTCCCAAGGTGTCACAGCCCGCGACGAGGATGGCGACGGTTGTTACGAGTCCAATTGTCAGCCAAATAGTCTTGATCATAGGATTCTCCAATCTTTGCGATTTGTCTTTGTCAATTCGAACCGATTTAACCATACGCAAGCCGAAACGGCTAATTGAAAAAAATGGTCCATTCATTGATTTTACCGATGCGCATGTCGCCCGTGCGCGGCAACATCTTTCATTGCACAACTCCGTTGAACGAATAAAATTTTGCCGCATTCATGTTTTGCATTCAAAGAATTTCTTCGTTCGACCTGCCTGAACTCCAGCCTTACGCCACAATGCGGCGTCCGGCGGAACAGGAACGCCAGGGCATCTTCGTGGCTGAGGGGACCAAAGTCGTGCAACGGTTGCTCGAAAGCCGTTTCGCCGTCGTGTCGGTCGTGCTGCCGGAGAAATGGCTGGACGATTTTCGTCCGCTGCTGGAAGCCCGAGCGGAACCCATCACTGTTTATCT
>Ga0265338_10003111_pt1 | contig 23749 bp, 20 predicted proteins | sample 42126metaG_FD_193579 | JGI IMG/M metagenome (GOLD analysis project Ga0265338, IMG submission 193579) | Rhizosphere microbial communities from Carex aquatilis grown in University of Washington, Seatle, WA, United States - 4-21-26 metaG | ecosystem: Host-associated > Plants > Roots > Rhizosphere... | reverse complement strand
CGCCCCTCCGGGTGTCGTGCAGCTGGTTGGTCTTCGGCTTCTTCTTGCCGTTCTCCCAGCTGACCACGGCCGCGTCCTGCACCGTGATGAGCTGCTGGGACTACAGTGCGCCGAGCTTCGTCAGGGCCGCGTCGGCGCCGTACGGGGTGGGGAACTTCCAGACGGTCAGCGATGACATCGTGTCTTGCCCTCCGGTTCGTGGTTCGCCTGGTGGCGTGCCTGTGCGCACGCGGACCGGGGGGACGCCGCAACGGGCAATCCCCCTCGGGATCAGAACCTGCCCGTTTCCCGGCCGCCGGCCATCACCCGCGGCGGGTGAACAACCCCCCTGGGCACGGGGATCGGCCGGCTCCCGGGCGGGTGACACGGCCTTACAGGATGCGGAGCCGTACCCCGCGCTCGACCGCCTCGCGGCGGGAGGACACGCCCAGCTTGTAGTAGACCGAGCGCAGGTGCGTCTTGACCGTGTTGACCGACAGGAACAGCGTGTCGGCGATGTCCTGGTTGCTCATGTAGGAGCGGAGCAGCCGCAGCACCGCCAGCTCGCTCGCGGTCAGCGCCGACGCCTCGTGCTCGGCCGGGCCGCTGCCCGCCGCCCGGGAGGACGGCTGGGTGACGAACCGCTCGTGCACCCGGGCCGCGAACCCGGCGACCGGGCTGGCCGGCGCCACCAGCAGCGCGATCGCCGAGTGGACGGCGCCGCCCGCGTCGAGGAACGGGCGGTAGAGGTCGTGCGGCTCCGCCAGCGCGAGGGCTTCCTCGAGCAGCTTCGCCGCTTCCGCGTCGGTCCCGCTGCGCCGCGCGGCGACCACCCCCGCCAGCAGCGCCGTTACCCGGTCCCGGCGCGACGGCCGGGGCCGCGGGCAGGTGGCCGGCCGGGCGCCAGCCTGGCTGGCGGGTCGGTCGCCGTCGTCCTGGGCGGCGTCCAGGGCCATCCCGAGGGCAGTCGCCGGGTCGCCCTCGGCCAGCAGCAGCCTGGCCCGGGCGGCCGCCTGGTCCGGACGGCCTCCTGGCCGGGTGCTGTCCGCCGGGTGCAGCGCCCGGGCCGCCAGGGCGAGGTCACCGGCCCGCAGCGCCACGTCAAAGTCGAGCGCGGACAGCACCGGGCCGTCGGTCTCGTGCCTGCCGCGCACCAGCCGCACCAGGTCCCTGGCCCGTTCCACGTCCCCTTCGGCCAGCGCCACCCGGGCCCGGGTGGCCGCCAGCAGGACGCCCAGGTCAGGTTCACCCGGCAGCGCCGGCGGCAGGGCGGGCTCGGCCTCGTCGAGCAGCCGGGCCGCCCCGATCAGGTCATCCCGGTCCAGCGCCAGCTGCGCCGCCGCCATGGTGGCCAGGCAGCGGGCAGCCGAGCCGGCCGCGGCCGCGGTCCCGGTGCCGGCCGCGGGCTCACCCAGCGGGCTGGTCGCCAGGCGGGCGGGCGGGCCCGCCGTAGCGGCCGGACCATCCGCCGTGCCCGCGGCCGGCGGGCCCTCGTCGAGCAGTTCGGCGGCCAGGTCGGCGGCGATGCTGAGGTCGCCGCCGAGCGCCGCCGTGAGGGCAAGCCAGCCGCGCACCCGGGTGGCCAGCAGGCCGCTGCCGGCCGCGGTGAGCTGATGGTAAGCGGCGGTCAGCGCGTCGGCGGCGGCGGTGTACTCCAGGCGGCGCAGCTGCACGGTGCCCAGTGCCACCCACAGCAGCCCGGCCGCCTGGTGCTCCTGCGGCCGGCCAGCCGATGCCCGTGCCCGCTCGGCCAGCGGCAGGCAGGCCGCCACCGACTCGGCGTCGGGGCGCCGCAGCAGCCGCAGGGTGGCCAGCCACAACTCGATCACCAGCCGGTCGGGCACGCTGCCGCTGTCGTCGTTCAGTGGCCCGGCGTCCTCGCTGCCTGCCCCCGTCGCCAGGTCCAGGTAGGCCTCGGCCGAGTCGGGGTCACCGCGGTACAGCCGGGCCAGCGCCAGCGCGGCCGCGACGGCCGGGTCGGCCCGCCACTCGGCCGGCAGCCGCCCGATGACCGTCTCGAACTCGGCCACCCGTTCGGTCAGCGCCCCGGCCAGCCCCGCCTCGGCCAGCAGCGGCCCGGCCGCCTCCCACTGGCCCGCCTCGGCCGCGCAGCGCAGCGCCTCGACCGCGTCGCCGTGCCCGGCGTACCAGCGGGCGGCCCGGCTGAATAGCCCGGGGAGGTCGGCCGCGAGCTCGCAGCGCAGCTCGCCGAGCAGCACCTGGCGCAGGAACGGGTGGTACCGGTAGCCGTCCGCCCCGTCCCGGACGACCAGGGTGTTCTCCCGGTGCAGGGTATCGAGGATGCGGGCGCTGGCGGGCTCGCCGGTCACCTCGCCCGCGAAGTCGGCCGTCACCCGCTCGGCGATGCTGGTGCAGCGCAGGAACTGCCGGATCGCGGGCGGCTGCCAGTCGAGCACCTCGTCGCGCACGTACTCGGCGACGATGGGGTCAGCCGCGAGTGCCCCCGGGTTCAGCCCGCCGTCGCGCGCGGCGACCAGCGCGGCCAGCCGGGGGCCCGCCATCCAGCCCTCGGTCCGCCGCAGCAGCTCCGCCCGCTCCGCGGGCCCGGCCGCCAGCCCCAGGTGGTCGAAGTACGCGTCCGCTTCCTCGGCGGTGCAGGCCAGGTCGGCCGCGCGCACCTCGGACAGGGCGCCGGACAGCCGCATCTTGGCCAGATGCAGGCCGGGCACCGACCGCCCGCACAGGATGAGGCGCAGCGTGGCCGGGGCCTGGTGGATCAGCAGGGCTAGCCCGGGCAGCACGTCACTGCCCGCCAGCGCGTGCACGTCGTCGATGACCAGCACCAGTGAACCAGACAGCTTCCGTACCGCGTTGACCAGGTCGCCGGGGAGGTCGTCGGGCGCCTCGCGGCCGCGCGGCACCAGCGGCGTGCCCCCGCCCCCCGCCAGGCCTGGCCCGACGCTGGTCACCGTGGTGGTCACCGCGCTGGCGGCGGCCAGCGCGGCGGTCATGCAGGCCCAGAAGCGACCAGGATCACGGTCGCCGTCGTCCAGGCTGAGCCAGGCGATCCGCCGGGACCGGGCCCGCGCGGCCGCCCAGCCGGCGCAGGCCACGGTCTTGCCGGCCCCTGGCGGCGCGGTGATCACTGTCACCGGCCGTTCGGTGGCCTGCTCGATCAGCGCGGTCAGCCGGTCACGGCGGAACACGTCAGCCCCGGGTTGCGGCACGCGAAACTTTCCGGCCCCGATCGTGGTTACTGGCGCCGGATCCATACTCACCGCAATGCCGCCGGGAATGGACTCCAGCTGGGTCATTCGCTTCACAGACACTCCCCCAACCAGGCCTTTCCTTACCCTCCTGATCTGAGGAGTAATCACCTGTGCACCTTTGGTGATGCCTCGTCACACCGCATCACCCGCGACGGGTGAGACTGCCCGGCCCCGTCGTCCGCTGACGGCGTCGCGGCCCGCGCAGAGCCCCGCGGCGGGCCTGCGGCGGCCTTCAGGTGATGCCCGCGCGCGCCGCCGGCCGCCTGCCGGCCGGCCGGCCGGCTCTCCGGCCGACTTCACCCGCTGCGGATGACGCCAGGGACGCCGGGCCGGGTCACGATCCAGCTCAGTCCTTCCTTTAACGGAAGGATCCGGCAAAGCGGAGGGAAGACCGTCCGATGAGCGAAATGCGCGACAACACCGGCCAGCAGGCCGGCCAGGCAGGCACCGGCCATACAGCGACCGGGCAGCAGCCGGGAACCGGGCAGACAGTGACCGGACAGCCGGGGACCGCGGAGGCGGGCACGGGGACCGGGGCGACGGCCAGCGGCCAGCGCTACGTGCCTCGTCCGGCCCCCGGGTACGACGACGCCCAGGGCTACCAGGCGGGGGCCGGCGGCGGCAGGCACGAGGCGGCGCCGAGCGGCGCGGCGCTCGGGCTGACCATCATGGCGGCCGCGTTCATGATGGTGTCCGGCGTGCTCGGGTTCTTCTGGGGGCTGGCCGCGATCATCAAGGGATCGTTCTTCGTGGTGCTGCCCAACTACGAGTTCAGCCTGTCGGCGGTGAGCTGGGGCTGGCTGCACCTGATCATCGGCGCGGTGCTGTTCGTCGCGGGCGCGGCCCTGTTCACCGGCCACCTGTGGGCCCGGATCGCCGGCGTGGTGCTCGTCTCGCTCGCCATGATCTCGAACTTCGTGTCGCTGCCGTACTACCCGGTCTGGGCGGTGGTGCTGATCGCGCTGGACGCGTTCGTCATCTGGGCACTCCTCACCCCGCGCAACCCGATGAGCAGGGAGATATAGCGGCCAGGTAGATGGCGTCCGCGATCGGCGGTGCCCTGCCGCTAGCGGTCGGGGTGGCGCTGAGCCCGATCCCGATCATCGCGGTGGCGCTGATGCTCACCACCCACCGGGCGCGGGTGAACGGCCCGCTGTTCATCGCGGGCTGGCTGGCCGGGCTGGCCGTCGTGGGCGCGATCGTGCTCAGCGTGGCCGGCCCGGCCGGGGCCAGCTCGTCGGGTACCCCGGCCACCTGGGTGGGCTGGATGAAGCTGGCCCTGGGGTTGCTGCTGCTGGTGGTCGCGGCGAGGCAGTTCCGCGGGCGGCCGCGGGCGGGCGCGCAGGCTTCGCTGCCCAAGTGGATGGCGAAGCTTGACGACATCCGCCCGCTGGCCGCGTGCGGGCTGGCCGCCCTGCTGGCCGGCGCCAACCCGAAGAACCTGCTGCTGGCGGTGGGCGCGGCCACGTCGATCGCGCAGACCGGCGTCTCCGGCGCCGGCCAGGCGGTCGCCTACCTGGTCTTCGCCCTGGTCGGCACGCTCGGGGTGGGCATCCTGGTCGGGATGTACTTCGTGCTCGGCCCGCGGGCGGACAAGCGGCTGGGCGGGCTGAAGGACTGGATGGGCGCCCATAACGCGGTCATCATGTCGGTACTGTGCCTAGTGATCGGCGCGAAGCTGATCGGTGACGCGATCAGCGGGCTGACCGGCTAGCCGCTCCGCGCTCAGCTCGCCCCAGCTCGGCCGGCTCGTCCAGCTCGGCCGGAAGGGGCGCCCTGCCGGTGTGCGGGTAAAGGGATTGGGTTGTCGCGGAGCTGCGGGCGGACGGGGGTCCCCTGCGGGTGCGCGGGTACGCGGGGTGCTGTTAGCAGAGGTAGCGCTTGGGCCCTTGGGTGTAGGTGCGGCCAGCCGGGGTTGTCCACTGCTGCCAGCCGGGTTTGGGCTGGGTGACATGCCAGCCCTTGGACTGCTTGACCTGGTGGCAGGCTCCGCTCCGGGCGCCTGCATTACACGCGCAGGTGGGGCCGCCTCGGTCATGGGGGACGGCGTGCTCAAAGTCGGATTCTCTCGCGTGTCGCGAGCAGGTGGGGAACGTGCACTCATAATCGCGGACCTGGACCAGGTGACGGAGGGTGTCACCGGGCTGGGGGCCGGCGGGGATGCGGCGGGCGGGGCCGGCGGCCGGCCCGGGCCGCCCGGGACCACGCCGGGACCACGCCGGGACCGTCCGGGCCAGTTCCGCCTGGGCTGTCGTCGCTGCTGCCGGGACCGTCCGGGCCGGGACCGTCTGGTGCGGTGGCTTCGGGTGCGGGGTGGTCGCCGCCGTCGCCGGGGCCGTCCGGGCCGGGGTCGTCGGGCCCGTACTCGTTGGGGGCGCCGAGCCCGGCCGGCGGCTGCCCGGCGGTGATCCGCTGCCCGGCGGTGACCGCGTTCATCAGGTCCAGGTAGGCCATCGCCCGGAACTGGTCCATCCGCACCCCGGGGAACATGCCCGACTCGTGGTACTGCGCGGCGCGGGCGCAGACGCTGGCGTAGGCGGCCAGGGACTCGTCGGTGGGCAGGTCGTAGCCGGACAGGCTGGCGGCCCCGGATGGGTCGCGGCGCAGGGCGACCCGGGCGCGGTTCCGCTCGGCCTCCTCCCGCCGCCGGGTGCCCGACCCAGGGTCCACGGTCAGCGCAGCCTGGGCGGCGAGCTTCTCGGCCGGCCCGTAGGTCTTGCCGGGCAGCTCGGGTGCGATCAGCTCATCGGCGCGGGCCGCGTCGGCTGGTGACAGGGATGCCAAGGCGTCGGCGACGGCGCGGGCCTTGGGGAAGGTCAGTTCCCCGGCCGCGAGCAGTGCCGCGGTGCGGGGGAGGCGGGTTTCCAGGTCCTGGGCGGTCTGCATGAGCCGCTCGGCTGACTGGGGCGGCATGGCCAGGGCGAGGGCGACCTCGTGGGTCAGTGACCGTGACCAGCCGCCGGCCGGGTCGCCGCGGCCGCCGCCGGGGAGGGGCTCGTCGTCGTCGCGGATCAGGTCGCGCAGTTCCGCGAGCTTGCCTGCCGCGGCCCAGGACTCCATTGCCTGCCAGCGGGCCGCCCGGCCGACCCGCTCGTCCCGGGTGGCGCCCTGGCCGGAGGTCGCTTCGAGGGCCGCGGCCAGCGCGGCGGACGGCGGGCAGGTGTCCCACTGGCCACCGCGGGCGAAGCCGGCCAGCGCCGGGTGCTGCCAGGCCGGACCAGGGGAGGACTCCCCGCCCGTCCCGCGCCCGGCTGCCAGCCCGTCAGGCCCCCTGTGGAAGTGTTCGAGTCCGTGTCCGCACACCAGGACGCGGTGAAGTAGATACTCGAATATTACTCCGAATCCAAGATCAACGGTGCGGCGGTGCCCTTACCAAACAGCCATAGTTTGCTAACCCGCCGAGTCGCGCGCGACCCGCGATCGATCACCGGGCCTGACGGTAAGCGAAGCGGCGTTCCATCCATATGGAGCTCAGGTACTGGCCGTTCTTGACGGCGTACTCATGGAAGGTGCCCACCTCGGTGAAACCGAGCTTGCGGTGCAGGGCGACCGACGCGTCGTTCGGCAGGACGATGCCCGCGAGGGCGACGTGTACCGGCTCACGGGCTAGGCAGTCGAGCAGGCCGCGGTACAAAGCGGTGCCGACGCCCTGGCCCCGGCTCGCGGCGTCGAGCGCGATGCTCACCTCGACAGTCTCACCGAACCCGGCCTGTTCCCGGTAAGGCTGGCTGGCGGCATAGCCGAGTACCTCAGTTCCGCGCCGGGCGACGAGCAGCCGGTAAGGGCCGGTATCCGCGAAGCGCCCGAACCATTCGCGCCGGGCGGCGACGGTGAAAGGCTCGGTAGCCAGAGAGGCGTTCGAGTTCGCGATCGCGTAGTTCAGGACAGCCGTGATGGCCGGCAGGTCGCTCTCCTTGCCCGGCTCGACGGTAACTGGTTCAAGGCCAGCGGGTGACTGCTGGCCGGGATCGTGGCTCATGCTGTAATCAGCCCCAAACACCTCGGAAGCCGGGATCTGGGCTTCAATTTAGCGGGAGCTCTGGCCACGTTCAGTTGCAGGCGGTGCCGCGGCCCGGCCGGGGCTGGCCGCACGGTGCTCGGTCAAGCGCACCCGAAGGAATTGAACCGAAGCGTGAGCGGCCGGTAACGTTAGCCTTAGCTGGGCGGCCGCGCGGCACGACCCGCAAGAGCTCACCGCGATGGCAGGCCCGCTGCAAAGCCCTCTTTCCCGACTGCCCCCGAGCGAGCCCGCGATGCCGCCTGACCAGCACGTTAACCCCGCCGAAGGACCCCCGTCGACGGACCCGGCCGGGGACGGCGCTACGTTCCTGCCGGGTGCGCCCCGCCAGCCGGCCTTGCGGGTCCGGATCCAGCCGCAGGTCAGGCGGATCGGCCGCCACCCGGGCAACGACATCGTCGTCTCCGACCTGGGCGTGTCGAAGCAGCACGCGGAGCTGCGCCGCTCGCTGGCCGGCCGCTACGAGATCACCGACCTGGGCAGCCACCGCGGCACGTACGTCAACGGCACCCGGGTCAGCCAGCAGGAGCTGAACGAGGGTGACATCATCGGGATCGGCCATGCCACCTTCCGGCTGGCGGGCGGCGAGCTGATCGCGTACGCCGATGACGGGGCCGAAGAGAACGTGCCCGCCCAGGCGAAGACCGCGCTGCAGCGCGAGCAGGACCTGGTGGCCGACCTCCGCGGGCAGCTGGCGGCGCGCGAGCACCGCATCGAGTCACTGCAGGCCGAGCTTCGCGCCCTGGCCGCCGCGAACCCGGCCCTGCTCCCGGTACTGGACCGGCTCGGAATCAGGCCAGCGCCCGGGGTCTGAGCTAAGGGCGGCGCAGGCGCGGGGTCAGCCCGCGGCCGGCCGTGGTCCAGGCACCGCGGCCGCCGGGAAGCCAGCGAACGAGGCCAAGGCCGTCGCGATCAGCTCGGTGACGGTGTCCAGCGGCACCGCCGTGGAGTCGATGACCAGGTGGTACAGGCCCGGGTCGGCTGGGCTGGCCCGGTACAGGCGGCGCACGTAGGCGTCGCGGGCGCGGTCGGCGACGGCCATCCGGCGGCGTGCTTCGTCCGGGCTGATGCCCTCGATCGCCGCGCCCTGCGCCGCCCGCAGCGCGGGCGGGCCGTCCAGCCGCACGTGGTAGCCGCGGTCCCGGCCCAGGACGACCGCGGCGCCGCGGCCGAGTATCACCCCGGCGCGGTCGGCTGCGAGCTGGCGGATGCCCGCCTCGCAGTGCTGGCGCAGGCTCTCGTCGTGGTGCCGGGCGGGCAGCGGCGACTGGGTGGGCCCGAGCGGCACGGCCCCGCCGAGCGCGGCGAGCAGCCGGGGGACCGGGTTGAGCGCCGCCTCTTCCGGTTCCAGCCGCTCGAAGCACTGCTCGCTGGTGTCCCCGGTGCTGGTGGTCGCGCGCTGGAGGAACGGCACCCCGAGCCGCCGCGCCAGCGCCGGGGCGACCACGCTGCCGCCCGCGCCGTACGAGGCCGACACGGTCACCAGCCTGGCCTGACCGGAACCCATGCGCGTCTCCGTTCGCTCGCCCCTGCTGATCACCCCTACCCGCTGGCGGCGCAGGCAGAACAGATAAACAGCTAAGAGGCGCCCGAACGGGTGCGTGTTCCGCCACCGAGGCAAAGCCCGCACCCGTTCCGCTGGCTTCCCCGGCCCCGTGACCGCGTTAAATCCGGCCGCCGCGGCAACCACGGGAACAGCGGGCTAGCGGTACGACCAGATCTTCAGGTACCGCACGGACATAGTCGCGGAAGAAGAGCTCGAATTAACCGGCGGCGACCCGATCATCTTCACGATGGCGCTGGTGTCGGGCGTGTTAGCCATGGTGAAGTACACGTTAAGCGGTGAGCCGGGGATGTTGCTGCTGGTGTAGCTGGTGAACTGGTCATCGTCGTAATACACCGCGAAATAGCCCTTGGTGTAGACGATGTCCACCACGTGCCAGCCGGGGCTCAGGTTGTCGCTGGTGGCCGGCAGCTGCACCGGGGCGAAGCCGCTGGTCGACGCGCTGAACTCGTCCGACCGGGTGCCACTGTGCCAGGTGACCGCGTTGGCCGCGTTGACCGGCTCCACCTCTACCCCGTCGAGCTCGCCGTCGGTCGGCCAGGCGGGCCCGTTGGTTAGCCAGAAGCCCGCCCAGTTGGCCATCGTGTCGGGCTTGCCGGGCAGCGCCGGGAAGTCGATGTCGGCCTCGATCACGCCCGACGAGTAGGCCCCCGGGCTGATGAGCGCGACACAGCTGCCTGCCTTGCCGCTGGTCGTCAGGTTGACCGCGCCGGTCGAGTCGGTGCCGACGGTGCCGTTGCCGATCATGCCGGTGGTCTCCGGGCAGTACGAGGCGGTCTTGTTCCACGACGTCATCTGCGCGCCGGAGGCGTCGAGGATCAGCGACCCCTTATAGCTGTCCACCCCGGCCGCGCCGCCCGCCGCAGTGCCCGCACCGGAACCGGCGGCGGCCGAGGCGGCCGGCCGCGGTGCCTGGTCTCCCGGCACCTTCGCGGTCGCGACCGCCATCGGGGCCGGCGGCGCGGCGGCCGACGGGGCGCCATTCCCGCCGCTGGCGCCGGGGGAAACGGTGGCCGAGGTCGGGTGCACGATATACGAGCAGCCCGCGGTCGCGCCGGTGAGCAAGGCAGTCAGCGTGAGGCAGGACCAGCTAAGGGAACGGGCGCGCATTTTCGCCGCACGGCCCCGCCTCGCCGAGGCGGGCGCGGACCGCATTGTCGCGTGAAAGCGTCCCACGAAAAGAATCCATCCAGAGCGCGCAACATGGATAGGCGTCAGATAACCGACCCTTGACCTGACCGCGGTTACTCTATCGTGATGACGTGCCCGTTTGTCGCCATATGAGGCAAACTGGGCGACCGCTGGGGGCCGCTGGCGGCGTCCTGGCTGGTTAAGGGCTGGTTAAGGGCGCGCCTGAGATGGCGGGTAGCCGTAGTTCTCCCGGAACAGCCGGCTGAAGTGGGCGGCGTCGAAGAAGCACCAGCGCGCCGCCAGCGCGGCCACGCTGCGCTGCCGCAGGGCCGGGTTCTCCAGGTCGCGGCGACCGTCGCCCGGCCCAGCCGCGGGTCATCCAGGCGCACCTCGATGTAGTCGAGCACCCGGTTCAGTACCGCGTCGTTCAGTACGGTGTCGCTGCCGCCGGCCGCGGTGATGTCGCCGTCTCCGGTCAGCGCGCCGGCCAGCAGGCAGGCGGCCGCCTGGCCGAGCTTGCCCGCCGCGGAGCGTCCCCTCCGGTGGCAGCTCGCGGTCGAGCGGGCCTGGCACCAGGTCGCTGAACGCGGCCCCCAGGTGCACCCGCCACCGCTCCGGCTCGTCGAATGCCCTGGACGTCGCTAGCGCGCCGCCGGATGCCGCCATGGCCTCCTCCGTACTGGCCCCTTTCGTACTGGCCCTGTCGGCCGGCCGGGGTTAGCCTGTCGTGAAACGGCAATGATCGTGACTCAATTAGTCAACACGCTGGTAACCGTTTCGACAAGAGTGTGTCGCACGTAGCGGCCGACGGGAACCCGGCGGGGAAGCCGGCCGGAAGTCGGCCGGGAGCAGGCAGGGCCCGCGACAACGAGGTCGAGGAGGCGTGACATGGCCGAGGTCCTTGATGGCCTGGACTGGCAGGGCAAGGTGTTCAGCGGCGGCTGGACGGTGCCGCGGGGCGGCGAGATCGAGTCGGTCGAGCCGGCCACCGGCCACGTGCTGGCCCGGGTGGGCCTGGCCAACGCGGCCGACATCAACGCCGCCGCGGCGGCCGCCCGGCGGGCGCAGCCGGAGTGGGCCGCGCTGCCCGGGCCGCAGCGGGCGGCGCTGCTGCGCCGCGCGGCGGGGGTACTCGAGGCCAACCGGGCCGAGTTCGAGCGCTGGCTGGTCCGCGAGGGCGGAGCGGTGCCGGGCAAGGCCGCGTTCGAGGTGGACCTGGTGCTCAGCGAGCTGTGGGAGGCGGCCGCGCTGCCGACCCAGCCGTGGGGGCACCTGCTGCCGGCCAGCGAGCCCGGCCGGCAGAGCATCGCCCGGCGGGTGGCGCTCGGCGTGGTCGGCGTGATCAGCCCGTGGAACTTCCCGCAGATCCTCTCGGTCCGGGCGGTCGCCCCGGCCCTCGCGCTCGGCAACGCGGTGCTGCTCAAGCCGGACGTGCAGACCGCGGTGTCCGGCGGGGTGCTCATCGCCCGGCTGTTCGAGCTGGCCGGGCTGCCGGACGGGGTGCTGCACATGCTGCCGGGCGACGCCGAGCCCGGGGCCGCGCTGGCGCAGAGCCCGGACGTGGCGATGATCTCCTTCACCGGCTCGACCGCGGTCGGCCGCCTGGTCGGCGAGGCCGCCGGGCGCACCCTGAAGCGGGTCAGCCTGGAGCTTGGCGGCAACAACGCGCTGATCGTGCTGGACGACGCCGACGTGGACGTGGCCAGCTCGGCCGGCGCGTGGGGGGCGTTCCTGCACCAGGGCCAGGTCTGCATGACGGCCGGGCGGCACATCGTGGTCGAGGCGGTGGCCGACGCCTACCTGGAGCGGCTGGCCAAGCGGGCCGACAACCTGCCGGTCGGCGACCCCTACACCGGGCAGGTCGCGCTCGGCCCCCTGATCAGCGAGAAGCAGCTGGCAAACGTGGACCGGATCGTCCGCGAGACGGTGGCGGCGGGCGCCACCGTGCGGGCCGGCGGCAGCCACCAGGGCCTGTTCTACCGCCCCACCGTGCTCGGTGACGTCACCCCGTCGATGGCCGCGTTCCGCGAGGAGATCTTCGGCCCGGTCGCGCCGGTCATCGTGGTCAAGGACGCCGACGAGGCGGTGCGGGTCGCCAACGACACCGACTACGGGCTCGTCGCCGCCATCCAGACCGGCTCGGCCGAGCGGGGCCTCGAACTGGCCGAGCGGCTGCACACCGGCATCGTCCACGTCAACGACCAGACACTGAACAACGACGCCTACGCGCCGTTCGGCGGCACCGGCGCGTCCGGCAACGGCAGCCGGTTCGGCTCGCAGAGCAGCTGGGACGAGTTCACCCAGTGGCAGTGGGTCACCAGCCGGCCGCAGGCGCACGGCTTCCCGTTCTGACGTCCGCCCGCGAGCCGAACCGGCCAGCCGCCCGCCCGTCGGCCGCCGAACCCCCGCCCGGCCCCACCAGCCCCACCCGCTCAGTAACAACCGTAAGGAGAACGCCCATGAAGACCCGCGCGGCGGTGCTGTGGGACCGCAACAAGGACTGGTCGGTCGAGGAGATCGAGCTCGACCCGCCCAAGTCAGGCGAGGTGCTGGTGGCCCTGAAGGGCAGCGGCCTGTGCCACTCCGACGAGCACGTGCTCACCGGCGACCTGCCGTGGCCGCTGCCGATGATCGGCGGGCACGAGGGCGCCGGGATCGTGCAGGAGGTCGGGCCGGGGGTGACCGGGCTCGCCCCCGGCGACCGGGTGATCTTCAGCTTCCTGCCGGTCTGCGGCCGCTGCGACGCCTGCGCGCGCGGCATGAGCAACCTGTGCGAGTACGGCATGTACCTCGGGTCGGGGATGCAGATCTCCGACCAGACCGCCCGCCATCACGCCCGCGGCCAGGACATCGGGCTGATGTGCCTGCTCGGCACGTTCGCCGAGCACACCGTGGTCAGCGAGGCGAACTGCATCCGGGTCGAGGACGACCTCCCGCTCGACGTCGCCTGCCTGCTCGGCTGCGGCGTGATCACCGGCTGGGGCGCGGTCGCCTACACCGGCGAGGCGCGGGCCGGGGACAGCGTCGCGGTCGTCGGGGTAGGCGGCATCGGCATCAACGCGGTGCAGGCCGCGGCCGCGGTGGGAGCCGAGTACGTGGTGGCGGTCGACCCGGTGGCGTTCAAGCGGGACCAGGCCCTCGCCCTCGGCGCCACCCACGCCGTCGCCACCAGCCAGGAGGCGGCCGCGCTGCTGACCGAGCTGACCCGCGGGCGGATGGCCCAGGTGTGCGTCAACACCATGGGCCTCGGCGAGGGCGACCAGATCGCGGCCAGCCTGGCGCTGGTCGGCAAGCGCGGCCGGGTGGTGGTCACCAACCTGCACCGGGCGGCGGAGACCCAGGTCGCGATGAGCGCGCTTGACCTGACCCTGTTCGAGAAGCAGGTCCGGGGCTCGCTGTTCGGCTCGTCCAACCCCCGGTCCGACATCCCGCGCATGCTCGAGCTGCACCGCAGCGGCCACCTGAAGCTGGAGGAGCTGCGCACCAGGACCTACCGGCTTGACGAGATCAACGCCGGCTACGACGACATGCGCAACGGCCGCAACCTGCGCGGGGTCATCACCTTCTGAGCAGTGCTGCCCGAGTGACGCTGGCGCTGAGCCGCCTGCCGCCGCCCGCCCGTTCGGCGCCCGTTCCCGGGCCGGGCGGGCGGGCGGCGGTCATCACCAGTGCCTGACCCTGATCCACACGAACGCGACGATGCCAAGCACCAGGTGCACCGCGCACAGGGTGAAGACGAGAACACCGACCCCCACCGCTCTCACCTCCCGCCCGCCGCTCCAGCCCGCCGCCGCTCGCCCCGGGCCGCTGCCCGGGCCGACCTTAGTTAATGTACGAATCGTTACTGCACTAATGATTAGAGCATACATGGATAGGCGGAGGGGCTAACATCGGGGTCATGGACACCCCCGCGGACACGGCGGGCGCACCCGCCCCCCAGGAGATCCCCGGCGACCCGCTGGTGCTGGAGCGCCAGGTCTGCTTCGCCCTCTCGATCGCGGCGCGCAGCGTGCTCAGCGTCTACCGCCCGCTGCTCGAGCCGATGGGCCTGACCCACCCGCAGTACCTGGTGATGCTGGCGTTGTGGGGCCGCTCACCGCTGGCGGTCAAGGAGCTCATCGAGATGCTGCAGCTTGACGGCCCGACGCTGTCACCGCTGCTCAAGCGGCTGGAGTCGGCGGGCCTGGTCACCCGGGCGCGCGACCCGCTGGACGAGCGGCAGCTCCGCATCGACCTGACCGCGCGCGGCCGCGCGCTGCGCGAGCAGGCGCTGCAGATCCCGCCGTCGGTGGTGGCGAAGCTCGGCCTGAGCCTGGGCGACCTCGAGGAGCTGCACAAGAACCTGACCGCGGTCAACGAGGCGGCCCGCCAGGCCGGCGTCAAGCCGCTGCCGGCCCCGGCCGGCGACGGCGTCTAGCTCAGGCGGCTAACGCCGGAACCCGCGCCCCGGCCGCAACTCCTTTACCGCCACTCAGCCGCGACTACCGGTTGCAAAGGGGCCGTAAAGCGGCAATGAAAGTAGCACCAACACGTGTAAATCAACCGAGGCGGGTAGTCCCGCTTCATGCTCAGGATCAGGCAGTGGTTCGGCAAGCGGCGGCAGGTCATCTGGGCCGAGCCGGAGCTCCCCCCGTTCGTGAAGATTAACCCGATGGCTACCGCCAACCCGACCGCAACCCTCCAGCCTGGCGACATCACCATGGGCATCATGGCCCGTGAGTTCCTCGAGGCCCCCGACGAGTAACCCCCGTAGCCGAACACCATCCCGCCGGCCTGGAAGAAGCACACCTCGTCGTCTGGCTGCTGCGCCCCGCCCCAGCCGAGCGCCTGGTAGAAGCCGCGGGCCCGGGCGAGGTTGGTGGCGCCGAGCGTTACCAGGCTGATGCGCTGTTCCATTCGCTGGCCCCCCGTTGATCAGGTCACCCCAGGCGGGGTATCACCAGCGTAGGATCCGGGCATCACCGGGGCAGGCGCGGGAGGGTGCCGTGGCAGTGGGGGCTGTTGGTACTCCGCACTGGCTCGCCGTGGGCGGGGTGCACCTCCCTTCCCGGGTGACCGTTCCCTCGGGGGTGAAAGTACAGGTCGGACGGGGTGATCTGACTCTGCAGCCGATGATGTGGATGTTTGTCGCGATCCTGGTCACGTTCCTGGTGACCCGGATCGTGACCCGGCTGATCCGGTCCGGCAGCGGGTCGGGGGCCGGGCTCGGCAACGTGAACATCGGCGGCAACCACATCCACCACCAGGTGTTCGGGATCCTGATCATCATCGGCACCGGCATCGTGCTGGTGTCCCAGCAGCCGCGCGGGGCGGCCCTCGACGTGGCGGCGGCCGTGTTCGGGGCCGGCATCGGCCTCACCGTCGACGAGTTCGCGCTTTGGCTGCACCTGAAGGACGTCTACTGGGCCGACCAGGGCCGCAAGTCGGTCGACGCGATCTTCTGCGTGCTGGTGATCACCGGGGTGCTGATCGGCGGCGCCAACTTCCTGATCGGCAACATCGGCAGCACGGCGTGGTGGTCGTCGGTCGCCGCGATCAGCGTGAACTTCGTCCTGAGCCTGATCTGCCTGCTCAAGGGCAAGGTCGTGACCGGCGTGATCGGCCTGGTGGTGGGCGTGGTGGCGCTGGTGGGGGCGATCCGGCTGGCCAAGCCGGGGTCATGGTGGGCGGTGCGCCGCTACGCCAGCCGGCCGCGCCGGGCTGGCCGCGCCCAGCGCCGCTACAACGAGCGCTACAACGAGCGCTGGAACCGGCTGCGGGACCTGGTGGCCGGCGCGCCCTCACAGGAACGGTCGGGCTGACCGGGACGGCCCGGGCAGCGGTCCAGGGGCCGGGCGGCCGCCCGGCAGCGGCTCAGGTCACCCGGTAGGCGGTATACGCCACGCTGTCCGCGCCGCGCACCGCCGACGCGATGAACAGCGACCGCTCCAGCCCGGCCAGCCGCGGCGCGGCCGTCTCCAGGTGCACCGCCAGCCGGAAGTAGTAGTCGTCCGGGTCTACCGGCTCGCCCCGCAGCAGCGCCGCCAGCACCGGCGGCGGCCCGCTGCGCACGCCCGCGGTCCGCAGGTGCACGTACTCGCCGGCCGCGGTACGGGCCGAGTACCTGGTGTCGATGTCGACCGTGCCGTCCGGCCGGACGAGCTGCCAGTCCGCGCCGCCCGGCAGGATCTCCGCCTCGAGCAGGCCGCTGACCTGGCCGCTGACGATCGGGACGACCCGCCGGTGCCCGGCCCGGGTCATCCCGTGGTCCTCAAGCGGGCCGAGCGCCGCCTGTACCGTGAAGGCGGGCTCGAGACCGGGTACCGGGCCGACCGCCAGCCGCCCGCCGGTAACCGGATCCTCCGTGCTGATCGCGATTCGACGGCATTAATACTCATGGAGCATTAAGTCCCATCCCCAGAAGGTTCAGCTACCTTATGCTAAACCCTCTACATACGAGCTTTCCTCGTCAGTCATCTCGAGGCACGCTAACCAGGCGAAACAGCCTAGTCTGCATCAGTAACGGGGAAGGCACCAGGTAACGAGCTAGACGCCCGGTTGACATTGATCGACGAGGCAGGGGAGCAGCGCGGTGAAAGCTTGGCAAGTGACGGAGCACGGGGAGCCGGAGAAGGTTCTCGAGTTCACTGACATCGAGATCCCGCAGCCCGGCCCCGGGCAGATTCAGGTGCGGGTGCTCGCCGCCGCCGCCAACTTCCCTGACATTCTGCTGTGCCGGGGTGTGTACCAGGAGGATTTCGGGCTGCCGTTCACCTTGGGGGTTGAGCTGTGCGGCGAGGTTGTCACGGTGGGAGCGGGCGTCACCGGCTTCGCCCCGGGGGACCGGGTGATCGGCGACACCGCGCTGCCGCACGGCGCGTTCGCGGAGTACGCGATCATGGAGGCGTCGGCCGCGCTGCCCGCGCCCACGGCGCTTGACGACGCCGAGGCCGCGCCGTTCTTCGTTACCTATGAGACCTGCTGGGTTGGACTGCACCGGCGGGCCCGGCTCCAGGCGGGCGAGACGCTGCTGGTGCACGCGGCCGCGGGCGGCGTCGGCACCGGCGCCATCCAGGTCGGCAAGGCGGCCGGCGCCCGGGTGATCGGCGTGGTCGGCGGGGCCGACAAGGTGGCCCTGGCCAAGGAGGTCGGCGCCGACGTCGTCATCAACCGGCACGACGAGGACCTGGTAAAGGTAGTCAAGGAGGTGACCGGCGGCCGGGGCGCCGACGTCGTCTTCGACCCGGTGGGCGGCGACTCCTTCTACAAGTCCACCAAGTGCATCGCGTTCGAGGGCCGGATCCTGGTGGTCGGCTTCGCCAGCGGCGACATCCCCAGCGCCGCGCTGAACCATGCCCTGGTGAAGAACTACGACATCATCGGGCTGTCGGCCCGTGCCTACCGGATCAGGCAGGTCAGCGCGGTCCGGGAGTACTACGAGGACCTGCTCAAGCTAACCGAGACCGGCGCGGTCCGCACCGTCGTCACCGAGCGGCTGCCGCTCGACCAGGTGGCCGACGGGCTGCGCCGCCTCGGCGCGGGCAGCACCACCGGGCGCATCGTCTTCATCCCCTAACGCAATCCCGTAACCCGGCACGACGTGCGGCCGATCGGCGGCGGGGTATTCCGGGTGCGCCACCCCGAGCTCGGTGACCTTGAGCTGCGCCGGGAAAAGCTGCCGCTAGGGGATACCAACGGGCAGATCCTGGCGATCTACTACGCCGAGCCCGGCTCGGCCGCCGGCGCCGCGCTCGCCCGGCTGGCGGCCGGCCAGACGGGGGAGCAGCACCCGGCCGGGATCAGCGGACCGGGGGACGCCGCCGCAGCCGCACACCGAAGCCGATCAGCGCCAGCACGAACACCACCGCCCCGATGACGAGCAGGTAGAACAGCCCCTTGACGACCGCGCCGATGATGCCGAGCGCCACCGCGGCCAGGACTAGGAGCAGGAAGACGACCATGACGCGCGGGCGGGGTCAGCGGCGGGCCAGGCGGCGCTCGCCGCTGGCACCCGGCTGGTAGGGAATCCCGTAGTGGCCGAACACCGTCGCCTCGTCCGCGGCCGCCAGCTCACCGTCGGTGTCGATCGAGAAGGCGTCCTTGACCTGTCCCTTGGTGTAGGCGACGCGCAGGTGGTCAGGCGACACGGTCGCGCCCTCAAGCGGCACGAAGGCCAGCCGGTGCCGCCCGATCATCCCCACCCGCACGGTGCCGAAGGCCGGGTTGTCCGTGCCGGTGTCCACGTAGACCGCCTCGAGCGTCCCGATCTTGTGACCCTCTGAGTCGACCACGTCGTGGTTGCGCCAGTCGCGAATGTTGTCAGCCTCGAACATGCGCGTTAACTGCCCGTGCTTCCGTTGTGTAAACGTTCCCGCCTGGCAGGTGCGAACCCTGGAGCTGGGGGCAGATCACCCCCATGACTACCGAAATGTGGCCGGGGCAGCCATACCCCCTTGGCGCCAGCTATGACGGGGTTGGCACCAACTTCACGCTGTTCTCCGAGGTAGCCGCGCGCGTCGAGCTGTGCCTGTTCGACAAGGAGGGCAAAGAACAGCGGATCAACATGACCGAGGTCGACGGGTACGTCTGGCACTGCTTCCTGCCCGGTGTCGGCCCGGGCTGGCGTTACGGCTACCGCGTGCACGGGCCGCACGTCCCGGAGGAAGGACTCCGCTGCAACCCGTCCAAGCTGCTGATCGACCCCTACGCGCGGGCGCTCGACGGCGGGATCAAGTGGGACCCGGCCGTCTACGGCTACCCCCTCGGCGGTGACGACCGGGTGGTCGCCGACGCCGACAGCGCCCCGTTCATGCCGCACTCGGTGGTGACCAACCCCTGGTTCGAGTGGGGCGACGACCGCCCGCTGCGTACCCCCTGGCACGAGACCGTGCTCTACGAGTGCCACGTCAAGGGCCTCACCATGCGGCACCCGGAAGTTCCGGAGCCGCTGCGCGGCACCTACGCCGGGATGGCGCACCCGGCGGTGATCGAGCACCTGCAGCGGCTGGGCGTCACCGCGGTCGAGCTGATGCCGGTGCACCACTTCGTGCACGACCACTACCTGGCCGACAAGGGCCTGCGCAACTACTGGGGCTATAACTCGATCGGCTTCTTCGCCCCGCACCTGGGCTACTCCGCCTGGGGGGTCGAACAGGTCGTCTCGGAGTTCAAGTACCTGGTCAAGAGCATGCACCAGGCCGGCATCGAGGTCATACTCGACGTGGTATACAACCACACGGCCGAGGGCAACCACCTCGGTCCCACGTTGTCCTTCCGCGGCATCGACAACCCGGCCTACTACCGGCTGGCGGACGGCGGGCGGTACTACTTCGACACCACCGGCACCGGCAACTCGCTCAACATGCGCCACCCGCACGTGCTGCAGCTCATCATCGACTCGCTGCGCTACTGGGTGACCGAGATGCGGGTGGACGGGTTCCGCTTCGACCTGGCCTCCGCCCTCGCCCGGCAGTTCCACGACGTGGACCGGCTGTCCGCGTTCTTCGACCTCATCCAGGTCGACCCGGTGGTCAGCCAGGTCAAGCTGATCGCCGAGCCCTGGGACCTGGGCGAGGGCGGCTACCAGGTGGGCAACTTCCCGACCCTGTGGTCGGAGTGGAACGGCCGCTACCGGGACACCGTGCGGGACTTCTGGCGCGGCGGCGACGGCTCGCTGGGCGATTTCGCCTACCGGCTCACCGGCAGCTCCGACCTGTACGGGCGGAGCGGACGGCGCCCCTACGCCAGCGTCAACTTCGTCACCGCGCACGACGGGTTCACCCTCACCGACCTGGTCTCCTACGACCACAAGCACAACATGGCCAACGGTGAGGAGAACCGGGACGGCACCGACGACAACCGCTCCTGGAACAGCGGGGCGGAGGGCCCGACCGACGACGAGGGGATCCTGCAGATCCGCGAGCGCCGCCGCCGCGCGATGATGACCACCCTGCTGCTCAGCCAGGGCGTGCCGATGATCAGGCACGGCGACGAGCTCGGGCACAGCCAGCGCGGCAACAACAACGCCTACTGCCAGGACGACGAGCTGTCCTGGCTCGACTGGGACAACGCCGACCAGGAATTCCTCGCCTTCTGCGAGGACCTGGTGGACTTCCGCAGCAGGCACGCGGTGTTCCGGCGGCGCCGCTTCTTCGAGGGCGAGCCGATCATCGCCAGCGAGCTGTCCGACATCGGGTGGTTCCGCCCGGACGGCGCCGAGATGACCGACGACGACTGGCAGGCGGGCTTCGCCAAGTCGGTCGGCGTCTTCCTGAACGGCGACGCGCTGCCCGACCCGGACCCGCGCGGCCGCCCGGTCAGCGACGACAGCTTCCTGCTGCTGTTCAACGGGCACCACGAGGACGTCATCTTCGTGCTGCCGGGCAAGGAGTGGGGGCGGCGCTGGGAGACCGCGCTGACCACCGTCAGCGACCCCGGCGTGCGCCGCCCGAAGTCAGCCGGCGCCAAGATCACCGTGGCCGGGCGCAGCGTGCAGGTGCTGCGGCGCCTCGAGCACCCGGCCGGCGCCGACCCCGCCCCCCGGTCCCGCGCGCAGCGCCCCGAGAGCTGGGGGCGCGCCTAGCGGCAGCGGGCGGTCGGCGTCAGGACCTGCCCGGCCGGCCCGCCCCGGGCCGGCCGGGGGCGTCCTCGGGCGCGTCAATCCCCGACCGCGACAGGTAAACGAAGGAGGCCAGCACCAGGATCAGCGTCACCACCGAGACCGCACCGTGCCCGAGCCCCATGCCACTGACGCCCTTCGGCATCCCGAAGTAGTCGGCGAACGAGGCGCCGATCGGCCGGGTAAGGATGTACGCCGTCCAGAACGTGAGCACCGGGTTGACCCCGAGCCGCCAGGCCGCCAGCGGCACGCAGATGAGCCCGGTGAACACGAACGCCGAGGCCAGGTAACCGAGGTGGAAGGTGGTCGCGAACAGGTCGCCCAGGGCGGTGCCCATCGCGAAGGTGAAGATCACCGCCAGCCAGTAGAACACCTCGCGCCGCCGGGTCACGATCGAGTGGATGTCGAGGGTGCCCTCGGAGCGGTACCAGGCGGCGAAGGTGACCGCCAGGCAGATCGCGTAGAACGCCGCCGACACCAGGTAGGGCAGTCCGAGCACGATGTGCAGCACGTCCGCGCACATCGTGCCGAAGACCGCCACCATCGCCACCGCCGACCAGTACGGCCAGGTCCGGTAGCGCGGGGTGCGGAACTGCCAGGTGATCGCGATCGAGAACGCCACCAGGCCGACCAGGACCGCCAGGTACTTGTTGACGTCGTTCACCAGGTAGTCGGAAACCGCCTCGCCCATCGCGGTGGTCAGCAGTTTCACCACCCAGAAGTAGGGCTTGACGGCCGGAACCTTGGACTGGCCCGGCTGTCCCGCGTACCGCTGTCCCGCCTGCTGCTGTCCCACCCGGGCGGAGCTGGCGGCTTGGTGTCGACCTGGCATAGCCGAAAGGGTGCCACAGCCGCGAAGCGCTCCGGACCCAACCGCGACCCCGGCGAGCTGAGAATTCGCTGTGAGGTGCTAAAGATCTTACTAACAGGCGGTTTCCGGTTCCGCGGGCCGGGCTGCCCGCCCGCGGCGGTCACCGCCCGGCCCGCGCCGGGCCGATGACCGCGGCGCCTGTCCGGCCGCTAGACTCGCTGATCATGGAGGGCGACGGCGCGGCCGGGCAGCGACGGCGGGCGCCGGCATGATCGTCGGCGCCGCGATCTGCCCCTGCTCACCGCTGCTGGTGCGCGAGCTGACCGGGCAGACGGAGGTGCTGCCGGAGCTGCGCACCGCTTGCGCGGCCGCCGTCGCCCGGGTCATCGCGGCCGGGCCCGACGTCATCGTGGTGACCGGTCCGGGCCCGCGGACCGACGGCTGGCCCGCGAGCGCGCGGCTCAACGTGGCCGCCTACGGACCGGGCACCGCGCTGCCGGGTAACACCGCGCTGCCGGGTAACACCGCGCTCCCGGGTAACCGGGCGCCCGCGGGGATGGCGCCGCCGGGGCTGCCGCTGGCACTCGGCGTCGGCGCGCGGCTGCTGGACGAGGCGGGCTACGCCGGCCCCCGCGAGTTGCACGGCGTCGCGGCGCTGGCGCCGGCCGCCGACTGCCTGCGGCTGGGAGCCCGGCTGGCGGCGTCCGCCCCGCGGGTGGCGCTGCTGGCGATGGGTGACGGCTCAGCCCGCCGCTCGGTGTCCGCCCCCGGCTACCTGGACGAGCGGGCCGGGCCGTTCGACGCGGCGGTGGAGCGCGCGGTCCGCGACGGTGACCTGGCGGCGCTGGCCGCACTCGACCCGGGCCTGGCCGACGAGCTGCTGGCGACCGGGCGGCCGGCCTGGCAGGTGCTGGCGGGCGCGCTCGGGCCGGACGGCGCCGCCGCCGCCCTGCGGCCGGAGATCCTGTACGCCGACGCCCCCCTTGGCGTGGGTTACCTGGTCGCGGCGTTCACCCTGGTACCCGCGCCCAGTGGTCCCGCAGCAGGACGGTGAGCTGCACCCGCGAGGAGATCTCGAGCTTGCTGAAGATGTGATCGACGTGCGCGTCGACGGTGCGCTTGGAGATGAACAGCCGCGTGGCGATCTCCCGGTTGGACAGCCCGCTCGCCACCAGCTCGGCGATCTCCCGCTCGCGCTTGGTCAGCGCCGCCGTCGCGTGCCCGGCCGTCGTCACCTCGGCGCCGGCCAGCCGGCCCGGCGGCTGGCCGGGCCGGCTGGCCGGCTCGCCCGCCTCGTCGACGGCGTCCCGCACTACGGCGTCCAGGCTGAGCCCGGCCCCGTGCGCGTAGGCGGCGGTGTACCGCCGCTCGCCGAGCGACCGCTGGGTGACCTGCACCGCGAGCTGGCGGGACTCCTCCATCCGGGCGATACCGCTCAGCCGCCGCCCGGTCCGCGACCAGAGCTGGTCGGCCGCGGCCAGCAGCCACGCGGCCCGTTCGAACTGCTCGCGGCGGGCGGCCAGCCAGCCGAGCGCCTCGACCGCGTAGGCGGTGCCCATCACGTCGCCGAGCTGGTGCCAGGCGGTCAGCGCCTGGCGCAGGGCGGCGGCGCACTCTAGCTCACGGCCCGGGCCCGGCAGCAGCGCCAGCCCGCGGATGAGCTGCAGGTAACCGCCGAGCCAGGCAGTCCGGCCCGGGGACCGGGGCGCCGCCGGGGGGTAGCCGGGCCCGGGATCGGCCTCGGCCGGGTCCGGGCCGCCCGCCGCGGCCTCGCTGAGCCGGGCCAGGCCGCGCTCGCAGCAGGCGATGGCCGCGTCGGCGTCCCCGGTGAGCTGGTGCAGCAGCGCGAGCTGGGCGTCAAGGCCGAGCAGCCCGGCCTGGTGCCCGCAGGCGGCCAGCCGCTGCCCGGCGGTGCCGGCCGCCGTCAGCGCTTCGGCGTAGCGGCCCGCCAGGGTGAGCGCCAGGTTGAGCCGCAGGTAGCCGCGGGCTACGGCCGGCTCACCGCCCGGCCCAACCGTCTCAGTCGCCTCGGCCAGCCGGATCGACTCGGTGATGTCGGCCAGCGCGCTGTCCAGGTCGCCCGCGAACGTGGCCAGTTGCCCGCGCGCGCCGAGCGCCAGGCCGCGCTCCCCGGCGGGCTCGGGGAACAGGCCGATCACCTGGTCGAGCCACTGCCGTCCCTCCTCCAGTTGCCCGGACACCTGCCAGTAGCAGGACAGCCGGACCGCCAGCTCGGCGCCGAGCCGCCACCGCAGGGCGAGCCCGAGTGACCGCTGCCCGGCCGCGGTGTCCAGCGGCTCAGCGACGCGCAGCGCCCAGCCGAGCGCGGCCCGCACGTTCTGGTATTCCGCGTTAAGCCGCCGGAACGCCGCCGCCAGGGCGTCGTCGCCGGCGGGCAGGCTGGCCGGGGCGACGACGC
>Ga0265338_10003110_pt1 | contig 23751 bp, 21 predicted proteins | sample 42126metaG_FD_193579 | JGI IMG/M metagenome (GOLD analysis project Ga0265338, IMG submission 193579) | Rhizosphere microbial communities from Carex aquatilis grown in University of Washington, Seatle, WA, United States - 4-21-26 metaG | ecosystem: Host-associated > Plants > Roots > Rhizosphere... | reverse complement strand
CGACAGGAGTTTGGTGATCAGGAACCCGGAGACGACGAAGAAGACCGTGACGCCGTAGCCCATGTGGAGGGTGAGGGCGTTCCAAAACCAGCGGCCCCAGTCGGTGGCGGGAAAGCCCACGGACGGCCTCAGGTGCCCGCTGAGGACCAGGAGGATGGCCGCGGTGCGGACCAGGTCGATGGCTTGGAGGGTCCGGCCGGATCGGGCTGGGTTCATCGGGGACCCCCGGCGGGATCCGTCCCGGGAGCCGGAAAAAAAACGCCCTGGGGGCGCTTGGGTCCTCCCGGCGGTCGGGTTAGGATGGGGTCCATGAGGCCATTCTACTTCCGATTATTGGGCGTCGCGGCGCTTTGCGTCCTGCTGTCCGGCTGCGGCCCGAGGAACCCCCTGGGCCGGAACTGGGTGTTCGCCACCCAGGCGCCCTTCACGCCCCGCATGATGCAGGCGGCCGTGGCCTACCGGAACGGCATGTGGTTGGTGGGCGGCCAGGACGGCGACAACCATTTCTGCAACGATGTTTGGTTCTCACTGGACGGCTTCTTTTGGGCCCAGGCACCCGAGGGCCCCTTCACGGGCCGCTACGGGCACGGCCTCGCCGTTCTGGGGAACCGGATGTTCCTCGTGGGCGGCTACGACGACACCTTCCGGCCCCGGTCGGACGTCTGGGCCACCGACGACGGCCGGTCCTGGAATATGATCCGGCGGGACTCCCCCTTCGGCGGGCGTTACGGCGCGTCTCTGATCGCCTGGCAGGGCCATCTCTGGCTGGTCGGGGGGCTGGACGGCTCCAACACCTACCACAACGACGTCTGGTGGTCGCCCGACGGCGACCGTTGGACGATGGCGGCCAACCCGGCTCCTTTTGATGCGCGCAACCTCGTGGGATTGGCGGTGTTGGGCGACCGGCTCTACCTGGTGGGGGGCGTGGACGCCGAGAAGCGGTTCAACGACGTTTGGAGCACGACGGACGGCGTACGGTGGCAATGCGAGACTTCCTCCGCGGGGTTCGCCCCCCGGGCCTGCAACAGCGTGGCCACGGCCAACGGCAAGATCTACGTGGTGGGCGGGTACGAGGCGGATAAGCGGCAGAACGACGTCTGGAGCTCGCCCGACGGGAAGAACTGGAAATGCGTCCTGAAGAAGGCGCCCTTCACGCCCCGCTGGGCCATGTCGTGTTTGTCCTTCGGGGCGCACCTCTGGATCCTGGCGGGCCACGACGGGCGGTTCCTGGCCGAGGTCTGGCGGTCGCCTTGATTGAATTCGTCATTCCGAGTGAGCCGGTCGCCGGTGGCGACTCGGCGACGAGGAATCTGTTTGCGGAAGGTTGATCGAAGCTGAATGGACGAAAAGCGGATTCCTCTCTTCACTCGGAATGACGACTTGAATCCTATTTCTCGAGCCGGATGACCCCGACCTTGTGGTCCAACCCCGTGGCATGGACCCAACGGTCCACCCGTTCCTGGTAGTCGGGCCGCTTCAAGCCGTCCAAATCCCATCCCGGCGGTTCCGTCCCGCTATAGCCGTTGAGGGTGGGGACCCCGGACTCCAACGACGCCCACATGGCGTCCAGGCTCAATTCGGTGCTGGTGGCAGGCAGGTCCGGGTCCGGCTTGACGTAAAACGCCGCGGAGACCTTGTGGACCTGTCCGGTCAGGGAACCGAGCCAGGACATTTCCCGGCTGTCCGAGAAACCCCTGTCGGGCGGCGGGGAAACCTGTTCCCCCATGAACGCCAGGATCGCCAAGGCGAGCAGGCCGATGAGAAGGGGACGTTTCTTTTTCTTGGCGGAACCGATCTTGTCCGAGGCGCGCTGGCCGAGCCAGGCTAGGAGCGCCCCGGCTGGCAAGGCGAGCACCAACGAGACCCGCCCCACACTTCTTAAGGCGCTCGCTCCCGGCACCCAATCGAACACCCAACTCCAAAGGCTGAAATCACCCCACCGCAAAACCATGGCCGCGAGGATCAAGGACGCGATGGCGGCGACTTTCCCCCAGGCCAAGGGGTCCACGACCCGTTTGGCCGGTTTGATTTTCCGGAAAAGCAGGGACAGCCCGCGGCCGAGCGCCACCAGGGCGACCAAGCCCCATCCCATCCGCAGTTCCCACTCCACCACGTCGGGTCGGTCCATCCCGAACCATCCCGAGAGCCGTCCCCAAAGGGGATGGTTCGCCCCCATCCATAACCAATCCCGACACCGGGGCATGAGGGAGAGGAAATCCTCGTAGTGCCGTTCCGTGAGTTGGGGAAGGATGGGGCCATAGATCCAGAGGAAGGGGACCAGCCCCACGAGGAGTCCCGCGAGGGATCCGAGCCAGGCGGGTTTTCGCTTCAAGGTGAAGTCCCAAAGGGGCTTCCGGGTGGCCGGGAAGCAGAGGGCGGTGATCTTCGCGAGCCCGAGCGCGAACAGGAAGAACCAACCTAGGTAAAATGAGGTGGAGAGCTGGATCGCCGCCAAAAATCCAGAGGCGGTGAACCAAGCCCATCCCCGGGATGCGCGCTTGCCCTGGACGCGCAACCCCTCAAGCCAAGCCCAAACGACCGCGGGGATGAGAAACCCCGCCTGCATCTGGGGGTGCATCAACTGGGCGAAGCGGGCCTGGTTAAAAGTATAGAAGGCCGCGCCGATCGCGGAGGGGAGGAGGTCCCAACCGATCCCGCGCCGGAAAAGCCCCAGGGTCAGGCCGAAGCACAGCAGGTCGGACAGGATCAGGGTCAGCTGGAGGGCCGAGAAGGGATCGGCGCCGAGGTCCCGGAAAGCGGCATAGGGAGGCAGGATCCCCAGGAAAAGCTCGGAATAGCCCAGGGTCCCTTGGGCCGGGTAAAACATGGGAGGGGAGCGGAAATCCCCTTGGCCGCGGAGCGATTTGAACTCGTGCTCCAAGATATAGGCGCAAAACCTCGTATCGCCGCGGTCCCCATGGATTAGATCCCCCCCCGACAAAATATAAGGAGAGTGAAAATGGCAAAGTCCCCATCCCAATAGGAGGACGACCGCCAGGATGGGATGGATTTGGCGGGGGCGATGGGAAGAAAAGGTGGGCATGACGCCTATTCTCCGATGACCTTGGCCCTTCCGGGTGAGGTTTGTGATTTTTTTCACAAGGAACGGGACAAGGCGGCCTTTGGGGGCGTTTTTTACCCCGGAACCTGACGAAGACCCCATTTCCTTGTGAATTATTTCACATTGATTAATCCCGCTTTTGGCCCCTATAGTGCTCCCTTCATCCAGCACCCGGAGTCGCCACAGGTCAAACGGTCATCTTTTGACTTGTGCCGGACAGGGGCACCCTCATATCCCGACTGGATCCACCGCGGATGAAACCAAGCGGATGAGGGCTAAGGGAGAGTCGTTTTGGACTGGACCTTACTCGAAAACCTGGCGCCCATCCTGATCCCGCTGGTCCTGGCCGGCCTGATCCCGCTGGTCTTCCTCCTATTGTCCTCCCTGCTCGGCCCCCACAAGCCCAGCGCCGAGAAATCCATGCCCTATGAGTGCGGCATCCAACAGCCGGCCATCAGCGGGGACGCCCGTATGCGCTTCAACGTGAAGTTCTACCTGGTGGCCATGTGCTTCCTGGTGTTCGACGTGGAGGTGGTCTTCCTCTTCCCCTGGGCCGTCTGGTTCCAGGACAAGGCCTGGGCCGGGTTCGGCGTCATGGCGTCCTTCCTCGGGGTGCTGGCCTTCGGCTGGTGGTACCTGCTGAAGCGGGGAGGGTTCGAATGGGAATAGAGAACCTGCCGGTCATCACCACCCGCGCCGACGCCGTGCTGGCCTGGGGCCGCAAGAACTCCCTCTGGCCCCTGCCCTTCGGCACGGCCTGCTGCGCCATCGAGTTCATGGGCGTGGTGTCCAGCGTGTTCGACATCGCCCGGTTCGGCGCCGAACTGGTGAGGTTCTCCCCCCGCCAATCCGACATGATGATCGTGGCCGGCACCGTGACCTTCAAGCAGGCCCCGATCCTCAAGCAGATCCACCAGCAGATGTGCGACCCCAAGTGGGTCATCTCCATGGGCGTCTGCGCCTCCACGGGCGGCTTCTACGACAACTACTGCGTGGTGCAGGGCATCGACCAGATCATCCCGGTGGATGTCTACATCACCGGCTGCCCGCCCCGGCCCGAGGCCATCCTGGAGGCCGTGATGAAGCTGCAGAACAAGCTGGTCGACCCCAACGTGGCCCCCGCGGGCCCGCAGTTCATGCCGAAGGAAACGACGTTTAACTACTAAAAGGCGAAAACATTTTCACCACAATGGACCCAATGGGCACGATGGGCTCCATGTGGCTGCAAACCGAATGGAAAAGTTTCGTTCTGGTTTGCGGCCTAAAAGACATTGTGTCCCCTGTGACCATTGTGGTGAACAGGTGGTACTTAAAGGTTGAGGGTTCATCTGAGGGAGTAACGAGTTGGACAACGCGGCTTTGCTGGACATCCTGAAATCGGCCCTGCCCGAGGCTGTCCTCGGCTCCCAGGAGCGCTTCGGCACCCTCGAGGTGACGGTCGAGCGCGCCCATTGGGCCGCCGCGGTCCGCGCCCTGCGCGACCAGGCCCCCGCCTCCTTCGATATGTTGGTGGACCTGGTCTCGGTCGACTATTCCCTCTTCCCGAACCATGGGGGCCACCGCTTCGGCCTGATCCTTCACCTTAAGTCCCTCCGGCTGGGCCACCGCCTCACCCTGAAGTGCCTCCTGCCCGAGGACGAACCCCAGGTGGCGAGCCTGACCGACCTTTACGCCAACGCGAACTTCCTGGAACGCGAGGCCTTCGACCAGATGGGCATCCGTTTCTCGGGACACCCGAACCTCAAACGCCTGCTCAACCACCACGAGTTCGTGGGGCACCCGCTGCGCAAGGATTACCCCCTGAAGAAGCGGCAAACCCTGTCCGCCAACGAGTCCCTGATGGACGAGATGGACGTGCGCCTGCGCGAGAAGGGTTGGGTGTGATGCCGATCGACGCCCGCACCCTATTGCCCATGGCCCCCACGGCCCAGGATCCGGAAACCTCCGCCGAGGGGCTCTCGTCCCACAAGGCCCTGGACCGCCGGGACCTGGTGCTCCTCAACATGGGCCCCAGCCACCCCGCCACCCACGGCACCCTGCGCGCCCTGTTGGCGCTCGACGGCGAGACCATCGTGGCGGCGGTCACCGAGATGGGATACCTGCACCGCGGTTTCGAGAAGGACTGCGAGGTCCACAGCTACCAGCAGTGCATCCCCTACACCGACCGCCTCAACTACGTGTCGGCCATGATGAACAACACGGGCTTCTGCCGGGCCGTGGAGAAGATGATGGGCCTGGAAGTGCCCGACCGCGCCCGGTACATGCGCGTCGTGACCAGCGAGCTCAACCGAATCATCGACCACCTGGTCTGCGCCGGGGCCAACCTGGTGGATATCGGGGCCCTCACGAATTTCTGGTACTCGTTCAACGCCCGCGAGAAGGTGTACGACATCCTCGAGAGGCTTTGCGGCGCCCGCTTGACGTCCAGCTACATGCGCATCGGCGGCCTGGTCCGTGACGCCTACCCGGGCTTCGCCGAGGACGTGCGCGCGGTGCTCAAGGCCGTCCGCCGCAACGTGGACGACGTGGAAAAGCTGGTCACCACCAACCGCATCCTGCTCGACCGCACCCGCAACCTCTGCGTGGTGTCCCCGGCCATGGCGGTCTCCTACGGCTGGACCGGCCCGACCCTGCGGGCGTCCGGAGTCGACCACGACCTGCGCAAGGCCGAGCCCTACGACCACTACGAGGACTTCAAGTTCGAGACCGTGGTGGGCACCACCGGCGACATCTACGACCGCATCTTCGTGCGGCTCTACGAGATCCGGGAATCCACCAAGATCATCGAGCAGGCCCTGGCCAAGATGCCCTCCGGCCCCGTGATGAGCGACGACAAGCGCGTGGCCCTGCCCCCCAAGACCGGCACCTACGGCAACATCGAGGGGTTGATGAACCACTTCAAGCTCATCATGAACGGTGTCCAGCCGGAGCCCGGCGAGGTGTACGACGCCACCGAGGCCGCCAACGGCGAGCTGGGCTTCACGATCATCTCGGATGGGAGCAAGAACCCCTACCGGGTGAAGTGCCGGCCGCCCTGTTTCATGAACTACGCCGCTTTCCAGGACACCATTGAGGGCCACATGGTGGCCGACGCGGTGGCCAACCTGGGGTCGATCAACATCATCGCGGGGGAACTCGACCGATGAACACCCACATCCACCACGGAGACACGGAGACACTGTTTGGGTTTAAGGCTTTTTTCGTCATCCGTCCCGTGCCTCTGTGTCCCTTTGGTGAAAGGGGTTTGTTTTGAGCCTTAAGTTCTCCAAAAAGGCGCTCGACGAGTTCGAGGGCATCGCGAAGCGCTACCCGGTACGCCGGGCCGCGCTGTTGCCCGCCCTTTGGCTGGCCCAGAAGGAATTCGGCTGGTTGCCGCCCGACGCGATCGAGCTTTGCGCCGGACTGGTGGGCTGTTCGCCCGCCCAGGCGCTGGAAGTGGCCGAGTTCTACTCCATGTATAAGAAGAAGGAAGGCGGGAAGTACCACCTGCAGGTCTGCCAGACCATCTCCTGCCTGCTCAACGGGTCCGAGGAGATCAAGAAGGTGGTGGAGCAGAAGCTGGGCCTGAAGCCCGGCGAGACCACGCCCGACGGCCAGTTCAGCTACCAGCCCGTCGAGTGCCTGGCCGGGTGCCACACCGGGCCCTGCATGCAGGTGAACGACGATTACCATGAGCATTTGACGCCGAAGAAGATGGAAGAGCTCATAGAGGAACTAAAGAAAAAATAACGGCGCCGCTGTCCGTTAGCCGTTGGCTCAAGCTACAAACGACGACGAAAGACACACGACCCAACATGGGGAAGACAGTGACCGAGCCGCAACTCACCAAGCGATTCAACCTTCCCTTCGGGAACACCCTCAAGGGGTTCCTGGAGACGGACGGTTATGCCTCGCTCAAGAAGCTTTTCTCCCTGACCCCCGACCAGGTCATCGAGGAAGTGAAGGCCTCAGGCCTCAAGGGCCGGGGCGGCGCGGGGTTCCCCTGCGGCATGAAGTGGGGCTTTATCCCCAAGAACAGCCAGAAGCCCGTGTACCTCGTGGTGAACGCCGACGAGGGTGAGCCCGGCACCTTCACCGACCGCTACCTGATGGAGAAGGACCCTCACCTGCTGCTGGAAGGCATGATCGCGGCGGCGTTCGCCATCGGCTCACACCAGGCCTACATCTACGTTCGGGGTGAGTTCCTCAAGCAGATCCGCATCCTGGACGCGGCCATCGAAGAGGCCAAAGCCGCCGGGTACCTGGGCAAGGACATCCAAGGCTCCGGGTTCGACCTGGAGATCTACACGCACCGCGGGGCCGGCGCCTACATCTGCGGCGAGGAAACCGGGCTGCTGGAGTCCCTCGAGGGCAAAAAGGGCCAACCCCGCATCAAGCCGCCGTTCCCGGCCATCCAGGGCCTGTTCGGTTGCCCCACCATCATCAACAACGTGAAGACCCTGGCCTCCGTTCCCTGGATCTTGGAGAACGGCGGCGCGGCCTACGCCGGCCTGGGCACCAAGGAATCGACCGGCACCCAGGTCTTCGGCCTGTCGGGCCATATCCAGACCCCCGGCTACTGGGAAATGCCCTTCGGCCTGCCCATGTTGGAGTTCATCGAGAAGTTCGGCGGCGGCGTGAAGGGCGGCAAGCTCAAGGCCGTGATCCCCGGCGGTTCCTCGACTCCCGTGTTGACCGCCGAGGAGTGCGCGGACCTGACCCTCACCTACGAGAGCATGCGCGACCATAAGACCTTCATGGGCACCGGCGGCGCCATCGTGATGAACGAGCACACCGACATGGTGAAGGTGCTGAAGAACCTGACCCATTTTTATTCCGACGAGTCCTGCGGACAATGCACGCCCTGCCGCGAGGGCACGGCCTGGGAAGACCGGCTCCTGAAGAAGATCCTTGCGGGCGAGGCCACGACCAAGGAACTGGACCTCATGCTCGAGGTGGCCGACAACATGGAGGGCCGCACCATCTGCGCCCTGGCGGCGGCCTGCGCCATGCCGGTGCGCAGTTTCATCAAGAAGTTCCGGGGCGATTTCGAGAAGTACTGCAAACCCGCGTCGGTGGCGGTCGCGGCGGACGTCCGATAAAGGCCGTTCACCACAGGGACACGGAGTCACAGGGGGAAAAGGATAAGACTGGGAAGTCCAAACCGAATCCAGGGGACGCGCCGTGGATTGGGTCTGGGTTTGCCGGGTGAAAAGATCGGTAAATTTTCACCGCTACGGCATGGGACTGGGTTCTTAACCCGATTTTGCTGTGTCCCCGTGTCCCTGTGGTGAATGGAGTCTCGAATTGCCGAAAGTGACGATCGACGGAAAAACCTACGAAGTGCCCGAGGGCACGAACGTGCTGGAGGCCTGCACCTCCAACGGCGTGAAGCTCGAGCATTTCTGCTACCACCGATACCTGCCGGTCGCCGGCAACTGCCGCACCTGCATGGTCGAGATCGAGGGCCCGCGCGGCCCCATGCTCACGATCGGCTGCAACACCAAGGTGGCCGAGGGCATGGTGGTGCACACCGACACCGCCCCCGCGGTCAAGGCCCAGAAATCCGCCCTCGAGTTCCTCCTGCTCGACCACCCCCTCGACTGCCCGGTCTGCGATAAGGCGGGCGAATGCAAGCTCCAGGACAACTACATGGACTTCGGCCGCTACGAGGCGCGCCGGGGCGTGCCCCGCTACTTCAAGGGCGGCAAGGCCGTGGACCTGGGCGAGCACATCATCCTGGACCAGGAACGCTGCATCCTCTGCACCCGCTGCATCCGGTTTGTGGATGAGGTGCCCAAGAGCTCCGAACTCTGCATCACCAACCGGGGCCACGAGTCGGTCCTCACCACCTTCCCGGGCAAGCGCCTCAATAACCCCTACTCGGGCAACGTGACCGACGTCTGCCCCGTGGGCGCGCTCACCCTGAAGGAATTCCGCTTCCAACAGCGCGTCTGGTTCCTCAAGAAGACCGAGAGCGTGTGCGACGGTTGTTCCCGGGGCTGCAGCGTCACCGCGGAGCACAATAAGAACCGCGTCTGGCGCTTCATGCCCCGCGAGAACCCCGACCTCAACCGGGTCTGGATCTGCGACGAGGGACGGCTGGGCTTCAAGAAGAACCACGAGAACCGCTTGACCCAGGCCTTGGTCCGGCGCAAGCCCGTGACCGTGGCCGAGGCCCTCGAACTCATCTCGACGAAATGGAAGGACCTGAAGGGCGGGGAAGTGGCGGGCCTGGCCTCGCCTTGGGCCTCGCTGGAGGACAACTGGATGCTCAAGCGCCTCTTCGAGAAGCGCTGGGACCTGCGCGACCTCGCGGGGTCCCACCTGGGCGGCCAGGGCACCGGCGACGATATCCTGCGCCTCGCCGAGAAGTATCCGAACGGCGAGGGGCTCAAGCTCTTGGGCATCCCCCAGGACCCCGGCCCGGTGCTCAAGGGCATGGAGTCGGGCCGCCTGAAGGCGCTCTTCCTGATGGAAAACGACCTCATCGAACTGGGCGGCGACCGCTACCAGGTGGCCCTGGCCAAGATCCCCCATGTCCTCCTGCTCTCGACCCACGCCACCGCGGGCACCGGCATGGTGCCGGACCTGGTGCCGGTGAGGACCCACCTGGAGAAGGACGGGACCTTCCTGTCGGCCGAGGGAAGGCTCCAGCGCTTCCGCCGGGCCGTGGACCCCGAGAACCCCGACGCGCCCGAGAGTTCCCTGTTCATCGCGGCCTTCGCCCGCAAGATGGGCCTCGAGGGCTTCGGCTTCGAGGACAACCCCGCGGTGTTCAACACGATGGCGAAGGAACTACCGGCGCTCAAGGGCCTGACCTTCTCGGGCATCCCCAAGAACGGCGTGAGGCTGCCCGGGGAATACCCGGCGCCGCCTCCCTTCCGCAACCTGCGGATCGACCCCAACGTGGTGCCGCGCCCTTCGACCACGGCCCAGGGTTCCGGTCAAGCCGCTCCCGCCACCGGGGGGGCCGCGTGATCCCCTCCCACGACCTCTTCACCCTGATCAACATCGCGGCCATGGCCCTGCTGGCCTGGGGCATCCCGCTCCAGATGGTTCCGATCTTCATCTGGCTCGAGCGCAAGGGCAGCGCCGTGATCCAGGACCGCATCGGTCCCAACCGGGCCGAGATCCTGGGCTTCCGGCTCTTCGGCATGCTGCACAACATCGCCGACGTGGTGAAGCTGTTGATGAAGGAAGACCTGATGCCGGGAGGCGTGCACCGCACCTATTACCTCCTGGCGCCCTTCCTGTCCATGTCCGTGGCGCTCCTGCCCCTGGCCGTGATCCCCTTCGCCTCACCCCTGCCCTTGGGCGAAAACGTGGTGTCGTTCCAGGTGGCGGGGTTTGACCTGGGATTGCTCCTGATCTTGGCCATCACCAGCCTGGGGGTCTTCGGCATCATGCTGGCGGGCTGGGCCTCCAACAGCAAGTTCTCGCTGATGGGGGGCCTGCGGTCCAGCGCCCAGATGATCTCGTACGAGCTTTCGGTCGGGCTCGCCGTGGTGGGTTTGATCATGTCCTTCGGCGACATCAACCTGCTCCACATCGTGGAGGCCCAGGGCCGTGAACTGTCGCTCTTCGGCCACGCCCTGCCCCTGCCGAACTGGGGGCTCTTCCTCCAACCCGTGGGTTTCCTCCTCTTCCTGGTGGGGTCCTTCGCCGAGACCAACCGCAACCCCTTCGACCTGGCCGAGGGCGAGAGCGAGCTGGTGGCGGGCTACCACACCGAGTACTCCAGCATGAAGTTCGCCCTCTTCTTCATGGCCGAGTACTCCAACATGACCGTGGCGGCCATCGTATTGTCCACGCTGTTCCTCGGCGGCTACCAGGTGCCCTTCGCCCCAGTTGACGTCCTTCGGGCCAACCCCAAGGCGCTGCTGGGGATCCTGGGCGGCCTCCACCTGGTCGGGGGTGCGGCCCTCGGCCTTTTGTTCATCCAGATGGGCCGCAGCAAGATGTCCTACGAGACCGGCACCCACCGCGTCGAGATGTTCATCTACGCCCTCGCCGCCTTCGCGGCGGCCGCGGCGGGCCTCCTGCTGTTGCTGGTGCTGCCGGGCCTGGCGATCCCCGCCTGGCTGCCGGGTCCCCTGGCGGCCCTGGTCCAATTCTCCTGCCTGATGGCCAAGGCGCTGTTCTTCTGCTGGCTCTTTGTGTGGGTCCGCTGGACCCTTCCGCGTTTCCGGTACGACCAACTCATGAACCTGGGCTGGAAGCTGATGCTTCCCCTGGCGCTGCTGAATGTCGCGATCACGGGGATTCTGGTTCTGATCCAGCGGTAGCCCGGCGGAGCGAGAGTTGAATTCGAAATTAGGGATTCGGAATGAGGAATGCGGATTGAAAAGGGTTAGGCCTTAATTCCTAATTCCGCGTTACGAATTCCTCATTTGAGTTAAGTGGAACGGAGCGACCAGTGGCCATCGTGGTGGCGAGACCCGAACCGACGGGCGTGAGGCGGTTTTACGTGGTGGAGATCCTGGTGGGACTCCTCGTCACGGTGAAGCACGTCGTCCGCAACATGACCCGTCCCTGGGCCATGCCGGTGGTCTTCTACCCGGAACAGAAGAAGTCCCTGCCGGCCACCACCCGGGGCCGCCACCGCCTGATGAAGCGCGATGACGGGGCCCCGCGCTGCACGGCCTGCATGCTCTGCGCCACCAACTGCCCGGCCGACTGCATCCACATCCTGGCCGACGAGTCAGCCGACCCCAACATCGAGAAGTTCCCCAAGCGGTTCGACATCGACTCCCTGCGTTGTGTTTTCTGCGGTTATTGCGTGGAGGCCTGCCCCCTGGACGCGATCCGGATGGACGTTCCCGAGGTGGCCCTGGCGGGGTACGAACGCAAGGATTTCGTCTTCACCAAGGAATTCATGCTGAACCACGACAACAAGGACATCGTGCCGGACTATAATCCTCCCCGGCCGGTCGCTTGGACGCACGGGCCGCACGCGAGGCCGTAACAAAAGAATCGGCGCCGTTAGCCGCTAGCCGTTTGTTTTTAAGACTAAGTCAACGGCGAACGGCCGGGGGCAAACGGCGATTTGGTTGTTCGTTTTAAAGCCTTAGCCAACGGCCAACGGCCAGCGGCAAACGGCGACTTTTAACGCTGGAGTTGTAATGCTCGAAACGGTGTTGTTCTACATGCTCGCCGCGCTCGTACTCGGCTTGGGTCTGGTCGTTGTTTCCAAGACCAACCCCCTGGCCTCGGCCATGGCCCTGGTGGGCTCTTTCGCCGGCTTGGCGGGGCTGTACGCCCTGCTCAACGCCCCGGTGGTGGCCGTGCTCCAGATCCTGGTTTACGCCGGCGGCATCATGGTGCTCATGATCTTCGTGATCATGCTCCTGAACCTGCATCCGGACGAGTTGAGGCCCTTGGCCGCCCGGCCCCTGATTTTGGGCGGGACGGTCCTGGCGACCTTGATGGGCCTGGCCCTCCCGGTGGTCGTGTGGGTTTTGCCGAGCGGGACCTTTTCAACGGCCCCCATCCCGGAGGGCTTTGGGTCCCTGAAGTCCCTGGCCGACCTGTTGTTCGGCCCCTACCTGTTCGCCTTCGAGGCCCTTTCCCTCGTGTTGTTGGTGGCCGTGGTGGGCGCCCTCGTCCTTTCGAAGAAGAGGCTCTGACATGGAACAACTCGGGCCCATCACGACCCAACATTACCTGGCGCTCTCGGCCCTGCTCTTCGCCGTGGGCGCCGCGGGCGTCCTGGCCCGCCGCAACTTCTTCAGCGCCCTCATGGGGCTTGAACTGATGCTGAACGCCTCAAACCTGGCCTTCGTGGCCTTCGCCCGGGCCCGGGGCGATCAAGCCGGACAGTTGGCCGCCCTGTTCGTGATAGCCGTTGCCGCCGCCGAGGTTTGCGTCGGGCTCGCCCTGGTGATCGCCCTTTTCCGCCGCAAGGAAACCGTGGACTTGGACGCCTACAAGGAATTGAAGGGTTGAGGATTTCCCGCCTTCGGGCGGACGTGGACCCATAAGGACGACATGGACAGCCTCGAACTGGTTCGAAACATCCAAACCTTCCCCTGGAACGGCCTCTGGCTGATCCCGGGCGCGCCGCTGTTGGGCGCCCTGGTCAACGGGATCCTGACGCTTTGGGCGGCCCGGTCGGGCCGGGAGGTCTCCAAGTCCCTCCAGGGGGGCCTGGCCGTGGCCGCCTCTTTCACGGCCTTCGCCACGTCCTACCTGGCCTGGGGCGCGTTGAGGGCCTGCCCTGAGGGCGGACTCCTGGCGCAGGACGTCTCCACCTGGATCGAGGCGGGCAACCTCCACGCCCGCGTCGGCTTCCAGCTGGACCCCCTGTCGGCGGTGATGGTCCTCTTCATCACCTTCGTGGCGCTCCTGATCCATGTCTACTCCGTCGGCTACATGCACAAGGACCCGGGATTCGGCCGGTTCTTCACCTACCTCAACCTCTTCCTGGCCGCCATGCTGATCCTGGTGCTGGCCGATAACCTGCTCCTGCTCTTCGTGGGTTGGGAGGGTGTGGGCCTCTGTTCCTTCCTTTTGATCAGCTTCTGGTTCGAGGACGCGGCCAAGGCCGAGGCGGGGAAGAAGGCCTTCCTCACCAACCGGATCGGCGACGCGGGCTTTTTGCTGGCCACCTTCGTGGTGTTGGGCGTCACGGGCACCCTGAACTTCAACGAGATCCAGGCCCAGCACCAGCTCTTCACGCCGGGTTTGGCCACCGCGGCCTGCCTCCTCTTCTTCATGGGCGCCGCCGGCAAGTCCGCCCAGATTCCCCTCTACGTCTGGCTGCCCGACGCCATGGCGGGCCCCACGCCGGTGTCCGCCCTCATCCACGCCGCCACCATGGTGACGGCGGGCGTGTACCTGGTGGCGCGCCTCCACTTCCTATACGCCATGTCCCCCGTGGCCCTGGCCGTGGTGGCCTCGGTGGGCGCCTTGACCGCGCTCTTCGCCGCCACCATCGCGTTGGCCCAGAACGACATCAAGAAGGTGCTGGCCTATTCCACCGTGTCCCAGCTCGGCTACATGTTCGTGGGCGTGGGCGTCGGCGCCTATGAGGCCGGCATTTTCCACGTCATGACCCACGCCTTCTTCAAGGCCTGCCTCTTCCTGGGGGCCGGCAGCGTGATCCACGCCATGCACGAGGAACAGGACATCCGCAAGATGGGCGGCCTCATGAAGCACCTGCCCATCACGGGCATCACCTTCTTCGCGGCGTACCTGGCCATCATCGGTTTCCCCGGTTTCGCCGGTTTCTTCAGCAAGGACGAGATCCTCTGGAAGGCCCTGGCCACCCCCAACCCCACGTTCCCTTGGCTGCCCCTGGCGCTGTACGGCATCCTGTTGGTGGGCGCGCTCCTCACGGCCTTCTACATGACCCGCCTCGTGGTGCTGACCTTCTTCGGGGAATTCCGCGGCGGTCCCAAGGCCCTGGAAAAACTCCATGAGTCCCCCAAGGTCATGACGATCCCCCTGGTCCTCCTGGCCCTCGGGGCCCTGATGGCGGGTTGGCTCGGGGTGCCCGAGTCGATCGGGCCCGGGCGGCACGTCCTGGCGGCCTTCCTGGAGCCGGTTTTCCACGGGTCCGCCCCGGACGCCGACGGCATCCCCGAGCGGTTCGAGATCCTCTTCATGCTGCTCTCGGTGGCCGTGGCCTTCGCGGGCATGGGCTTGGCCTGGGCGGTGTACGGCCAGAAGAAGACCTTCGTGGTGGACCAGACCGAGAAGCGCTTGCCGGGCCTCCGGGAGATCCTGCAGAACAAGTTCTACGTGGATGAGATTTACGACCACACGGTATTGGCGGCGGTGCGCCTGACCGCCCAATACGTGTCCTTCAAATTCATCGACCAGATGGTCATCGAAAAGGCGGTGGACATCTGCGTGGCCGGTGTCCAGGCCCTAGGCCGGTTCGCGCGCCGCCTGCAGACCGGGTCCGTGCGCTGGACGGTCGCGGGACTGGCCGCCGGCGCGGCCTTCCTCCTTTTCTGGGTGGTCCGATGAACTTCCACCGGACGACCGACCCAGGGGTGAAAACGTGCAACTGACCGCCCTCATCCTCTACCCGCTCCTCGGGGCCTTCCTCGTGGCGGTCCTGCCCAAGACCTGGGCCAAGTGGACGGCGCTGGCCGTCTCAACGGCCCTGTTCTTCACGGCCTGGTCCCTTTACGGCGGTTTTGACCAGGCCGACGGCGGCTTCCAGTTCGGCGTGGACCGCGAGCTTTTGCCCGCCCTAGGGGTGCGATTGCACCTCGGGCTCGACGGCATTTCCCTCTGGCTCGTGATCTTGACGGCCTTCCTCACGCCCCTGGTGATCCTTGGCAGCTTCAAGACCATCCAGACCCGGGAACGGGGCTACTACGCCCTGATGTTGGTGCTCGAGTCCGCCATGGTCGGCGCCTTCGTGGCCCTCGACCTGGTGCTCTTCTACATTTTCTGGGAGCTGATGCTGGTACCGATGTTCTTCCTGATCGGCCTTTGGGGCGGCGAGAACCGCATCTACGCCACCGTCAAGTTCGTGCTCTTCACCTTGGTGGGGTCCCTGCCCATGCTGGTGCTGATCCTGCTCGTGGGCCACGCGGGCCACAGCTTCGACTACGTGAAACTGCTCGAGAACCGCCTGCCGCAGGACCTCCAGCTCTGGGGCTTCCTGGCCTTCGGCCTCGCCTTCATGATCAAGGTGCCCCTGGTGCCCTTCCATACCTGGTTGCCCGACGCCCACACCGAGGCGCCCGCCGGCGGGTCCGTGATCCTCGCGGGCGTCCTGCTGAAGATGGGGACCTACGGCCTCCTGCGCTTCTGCCTGCCTTTGTTCCCGGACGCCTCCCAGACCTTGGCGCCGCTCCTGACGGTCCTGGCGGTCATCGGCGTCATCCATGGAGCGCTCTGCGCGGCGGTCCAGCCCGACATGAAGCGGTTGGTGGCCTATTCCTCCGTGTCGCACATGGGCTTCATCGTGCTGGGCATCTTCACCTTCACGCTCCAGGGTATGCAGGGCTCCGTCCTCCAGATGCTCAACCACGCGGTCTCCACGGGCGCGCTCTTCTTCCTGGTGGGAATGATCTACGACCAGCGACACACCCGGAAAATCGAGGACTACGGCGGCCTGGCCAAGGTGGTGCCCCTGTTCGCGGCGGCGTTCCTCTTCACGTCGCTGGCCTCCGCGGCCCTGCCGGGCCTCTGCGGCTTCGTGGGCGAGTACCTGATCCTGTCCGCGGCCTGGAAGACCTCGCCGATCCCCACGGCGGTGGCGTCCCTCGGGGTGATCCTGGGGGCCTGGTACCTCTTCTCGCTCTACAACCGGGTCTTCCTGGGGCCGGTGAAGCACGAGGCGAACCTGAAGATGAAGGACATGTCCCTGCGGGAAGGCCTGGTGTTGGCGCCCCTGCTGGTGATGATGCTTTACTTGGGCGTCCAACCACGCGGCTTCCTGGCGCCCATGGAAAAAAGTTTGGAGCTGTCCGTGATCAACCGCCTCAAGCCGCCCCCGGTCATGACCGACTTCGCGGCGGAACAGAAGCACCTGATCGATGAGGGCCGCGTAAAACTGCGCCCGGGCCGGAGGAACGGACGATGAGCCCCTTGCAGGCTTTCCTGCCCCTTTGGGTCACCCTGGCCGGGGCGCTCCTGCTCTTGGCCCTTGAGGCGCTGGGCCGCGAGGCGGGACGCCGCGCCGCGCCGGTGCTGGCCGCCGCCGTCCTGATGGCGGCGCTGGTGGCCGACTTTCATACATTGGCCTCGCCTGGCGCCCCCGGGCTTTTGTTCTCCGGGGCCCTGGTGGTGGACAAGCTCACGCTCTGGTCCTCCGCCGCGATCCTCTTCGCCGCCCTTTTCGCCGTGGGAAGCGCCGCGCCCTACCTGCGGCGCGAGAAGGCCGTGACCGGCGAGTACTACGCCCTCCTGTTGTTCGCGGCGTCCGGGGCCCTGATCCTGGCCTCCGCCGAGGAACTGCTGACCCTCTTCATCGGGCTGGAACTGCTCTCGCTCCCGGCCTACGTCTTGGCGGGCTACCTGCGCTTCAAGGAGGAATCCTCCGAGGCCGCCCTGAAGTACTTCCTCCCCGGCGCCTTCGCCTCGGCGCTCCTGCTCTACGGCTCCGCCCTTCTGTACGGCGCCTCGGGTTCCACCTTCTTCACGGGCATCCGGGCGGCGGTCACCTCCGGCTCCGCGCCCTTGCTCTACGTGACCGCGGGCGGCGCCCTGGTGTTGGGCGCCCTGGCCTTCAAGGTGGCCGCCGCGCCGTTCCACGCCTGGGCCCCCGACGTCTACGAGGGTTCGCCCGGCCCTTCCGTGGTCTTCCTCGCCACCGCCGTGAAGGCCGCCGCCTTCACCGCCCTGCTGCGGCTCTTCCTCGACGCCCTTGGCCCCCAGCCGGTCTGGGGCGAGGCGCTCGGCCTATTGGCGGTCCTGACCCTGGCCATTGGGAATTTGGGGGCGTTGGTGCAGACCCGCGTGAAGCGCATGTTGGCCTACTCCAGCGTGGCCCACGCGGGGTACGTGCTGGTCGGATTGTCGGTGGTCGGGGTCGCGCCCGACGCGGACGTGGCGCGCGGTGTGGCGTTCTACCTGACGGCCTACACCTTCATGACGGCGGGGGCCTTCGCGTTCCTGTCCTGGGCCTCGGGGCCTGGTGAGAAACTCGAGAACTTCTCCGACTTCGACGGCTACGCGGCGAAACGGCCCGGCGAGGCCCTGGCCTTCTCGGTGTTCCTGTTCTCCCTGGCGGGCATGCCGCCCACCGGCGGCTTTTTCGGGAAATACATGCTCTTCAAGCTGGCCGTGGACCATGGCCGAGCCGACCTGGCGTTCATCGCCATCATCTTCAGCCTGGTTTCCTTCGCTTATTACCTGAAGCCCATCATCTCCATGTACATGAAACCCGGCACCCAGGAACCCGTCCCGGTGTCCCGGGCCCACCAAGCCGTCCTGCTTCTGGCCCTGCTGGGCGTGCTGGTTCTGGGCTTCATGCCCATGCCGTTCTGAACGTTTTTCCACACGGATATTCCGGAATTCGGTTTCGACGTTTCTGTCGGGTGAATTATCCGTCGGTTCCTACCCTGACCTAGATTGTTGCCCGCTCGCAATTTTTCCATTACAGTTTGGGTGCCTCGACGACTGACCTCCGTATAAAAAAAGGAGTTTGCTGAACCATGGGCAAGATCACCTTCGGAACCTCGGGTTGGCGGGCGATCCTCGCCGACGACTTCACCTTCGCCAACGTGCGCATCGCCGTGGGCGCCATCGCCAAGACCCTCCAGAAGGACGGCTCGGCCAACAAGGGCCTGGTCGTCGCGGCCGACTACCGGTTCTTCTCCGAGGAGTTCATGGAACTCACGAGCCGCGTGCTCGCGGGCTACGGCATCCCGGTCTACCTCACCCCCGTCGGCACACCGACCCCCACGGTCTCCTATGAGCTTTTGCGCCGCGGTTGCGCCGGCTCCATCAACTTCACCGCCAGCCACAACCCCTACCAGTACCAAGGCCTGAAGTTCAACGGCATGGACGGCGGCCCGGCCCCCGTCCACGTGACCCAGGCCTTGGAAAAGGAAGCCGAGGCCCTGGGCGCCTCCGGCGAGGCCATCCCCGAGATGGCGCTCGAGACCGCCCGCGAGAAGGGGCTGGTCCGCGACATCGACCCCAAGGCCGACTACTTCAAGCGCATCCGCGAAATCGTGCGGTTCGACCTGCTCCGCCAGGCCCGCATGAAGATCGTCGTGGATCCCATGAACGGCTGCGGAATCGGCTACCTCGACACCCTGCTCCAGGAGTCCGGTGTCCAGGTCAAGGTCATCCGCAACACCCGGGATCCTTTCTTCGGGCACCACCACCCGGAACCCGGCGTCAAGGAACTGGTGGAGGCCGCGGGGCTGGTCCGCACCTGGCCCGCCCACTTGGGGCTGGCCAATGACGGTGACGCCGACCGGTTCGGCATCCTGGATTCCGACGGCACCTACCTGACCTCCAACGAGGTGCTGGCGGTGTTGCTCGACCACCTTCTCACGACCCGCGACTGGAAGGGCGCCCTGGTCCGTTCGGTGGCCACCACGCACCTGCTCGACGCCATCGCAGCCTCCAAGGGCGTACCGGTGCGCGAGACCCCCGTGGGGTTCAAGTACATCGCCGAGGTCATGGCGAAGGAGCCGATCATCCTGGGCGGGGAAGAGTCGGGGGGGTTGACGGTGCACGGCCACATCCCCGAGAAGGACGGCATCCTGGCTTGCCTGCTGATGGCCGAGGCGGGAGCGACGTCGGGGCGACAACTCAAGTCCGTCCTCCAGCGCATCTATAAGGAACATGGGAACTTCTTCGGCGACCGCTTGAACCTCAAGCTCAAACCCGGACTCCGGGAGACCCTCGTGGACCGGTTCAAGAACAACCCGCCCTCCGAGATCGCGGGCCGCAAGGTCGAGAAGGTTTTGACCATCGACGGCTTCAAGTTCTTCCTGTCGGGCGGCGATTGGATCATGGTGCGGTTCTCCGGCACCGAACCCCTGGTCCGTTGTTACATCGAGTCCCGGACGCAGGAGGGCCTCGAGGCGCTCCGCGAGGCCGGCCGGGGTTTGACGGCCCCTTGACTTCGTTCCTTCCCTAAAACCCCACAACCCCTGACCTGGGGGTTCCCATGCGACAAATCACGGGAACCTCACGAATTCACCGTGTCCTGAGGGACCCATCGGCCGAATTCGGAAAAAGGGGTTTTCAGCCACGCTTCCCCGGTCTCCTGACACGTCCATTCCCCCTATGTTTGCGTTAAAATGGCCGTCCGGTCGCGGGTCCATCCGACAGGTCCCGACCTTGGGGTATTCATGGAAAACGAAAAACCTACAAAAAGCATCGTGGTCCGGATCCAGGACTTCGTGGGCTTTGTCCTCCTTTGGCTGTTCCTCTCCTTCAGCTTCTATGTGATCGCCACGAAGTTCACGATGGATTCCTACAACGCCCAGACCCTGGCCCAGATCTTCGCCCTGATCCTCTTGGTGTGGTGGTTCCTGGTGAACTGGCGTTCCAAGGTGGCGTTTCTTTACCAGCTCCAGGAGTTCCTCCGGGAACGCAACATGCTGCCCTACCACCTGCCCCTCTTCCGGGGGGGCATGCCATGGTCCCTTAAGCCCAAGCGCGAGGAGATCCTCCGGGCCACCGCGGGCCAATACGACACCCTGACCCAGAAGGCCGCGGAGGCCAACAAGACCCTGGAGAAGTACCTGGGCAGCAACGTCAGCGACCAGGCGGTCAAGAGCGCCGGTAAGAACGAGACCGGGGGCCAGCTCCGGCGGGTCTACGTGCTCTTTTCCGACATCCGCGGGTTCACCCAGATGGCCGAGAAGCTCAAGCCCGAGGAGACCGTCGACGTCCTGAACCGGATGTTCACCGCCATGGAGGAGGTCCTCACCCAGAACGGCGGCGACATCAACAAGTACATCGGCGACGCGATCTTCGCCTATTTCCGCCGCCCCTACGGCGACGAGTCGGAGGCCTGCCAGAAGGTCCTACGGGCCGCCCTGCGCATGCAGGACCGCTTTGAGAGCCTCAACGCCCGGTACCGGGTCAGCTACAGCCAGCCCGTGGAGATCGGCTTGGGCATCGGCATCACCGCGGGGGAGGCCATCGTGGGCAACATGGGGTCGCCCAACCGCCTGGAGTTCACCCTGATCGGCGACTCCATCAACCTGGCCTCGCGGCTTTGCGGCATCGCCAAGCACGGCCAGGTTTTGGTGAACGAGGACATGGCCAACGCCGCGGAGCATTCCTTCGAGATGCTGGCCATGCCGCCGGTCGCCATCAAGGGCAAGACCGGCATGCACACCCCCTACGCGGTCGTGGGCGAGAAACTCACGATGTCGCGTTGACGTTGTGCGGACCTCCGATCCACACCCTCATGGGGGCTTCGCCCCTCTGTACCCCAAGGCGATATCTGTCTGGTCTGCGTGATCGTTGAGGACCCAGTGATGAGCAGAAATGCCAACCAACCGTCTTGCTCGGCCCTCCCATGAAGCGAAAGAGGACCACCGCGGCCCACGCGGCCTATTCCCATATGGGACTTTCCCGGGACCCCTTCACGACCATGGCCCTTCCCGAGGGGCGGCTGGCCGATTTCGTCGGGCGCGGGATCCAGGCGGACCGCCTCGCCGCGGCGCTCTTCGCCCTCCACAACGTGGCGGTGGCGGGGGAGCCCGGCTCCGGCAAGAGCAGCCTCCTTCAACTGGTCCGGTCCCGCATCCCGAAGGATTTCCACGTGGTCTCCATCGGGGTGCCGGTGGACGATCCCGCCTACCTCCTCCAAGAATTGCTCCAGGAACTGACGTCGGTCCTTCCGTCCCCGAGGACCCTACGGGTTTCGGGCAAGCGCCCGAAGGGCGACGCCGGCGCGCTGAAGTTTTCCGCCCTGACCCAGGTGAAGCGTCTCGTGGCCGAAGCCCGGAAACCGGTCCTCATGTTCGTGGACGACCTGGAAAAGATCCAAGGCGATCGGGTGGCGCACCTCACGCGGTCCGAGCGGACGCTCCAGGTATTGGAACGGCTCAAGGGACTGTTCGAGATGCCCAACGCGGCGTTCGCCCTTTCCCTCCAGGACGAGTTCCACGCCAAGGTCCGGGAAGTGGTGAAGGCCGGGGCCGACCCCACGGTGTTGGGCCTCTTCAAGACCGTGGTGCGGGTGGAGCCCTTGGCCCCCCCGGAACTCCGACAGGTCGTGGAAAGGCGGCTCCAGGGCGCGGGTTGGAAAAAACGGACCGACGAATTCTTCGATCCCGAGACGCTGAACCTGGCCGTGGCCCTGTCCCACGGCAACCCACGGCGGCTGATGTTCCTCCTGTCCGAGGCCCTGGACCGGGCCTTTTTGCGCCGCGGCCCGAGGGTCGAGTACCAGGACCTTTTCGAGGCGATGAACGAGCACCTGGACCTGGACCAGGTCTGCAAAAAACTCCTGTTCTTCCTGGCGAAATCCGGCCGGGCCATGGCCTCCAACCTCGATCTCCAGGCCTTCATGGGGCTCGATTCGGTGTCCCTGAACCGGCGGTTCGAGATCCTGGTCAAGACCCGCCTGGCGGAGCGGGCCAACGTCTCGGACGGGTCGTTCGTTTACGCCCTCCCGGGGCTGGCGCAGGGGGTGGAGGACGCCCCGCCGCCGTCTGGCCGCTCCCTCACGCGGGTGGAGAAGTTCAAGGACGAGAAGATGTGGGTGCTCGACCCCGACGCCACGGAATAAGCGAAAACGGCAACACGTTTAATCACGATGGACACGGTGTTCGCGATGGTTTTGGGTCAACATCCGGTGGAAAAACCTAACCTCCATTGTGGAGGATTCTTGAACATAGGGGCCGTTGGGCCCTTTGGGTCCATTGGGGTGAACATGCTTGGCGGTTAAGCCGTTGAAAGGGTCCCTGATGAAATACGTCGTCGTGATGGTGACCACGCCGAACCGCGCGACCAGCCTCCGGCTGGCGAAGCTTCTGGTCGGGAAAAAGCTGGCGGCTTGCGTGAACATCGTCCCGGGGCTCACAAGCCTATTCCGTTGGAAGGGAAAGGTGGAACGGGCCCGGGAGGAACTCTTGGTGATCAAGACGGCTGCCCCGCGGTACCCGGCCCTGGAAAAGGCCGTCCGCGGCGCCCACCCCTACGAGACCTGCGAGATCCTCGCCTTGCCGGTGGATCGCGGGAACCCCGCCTACTTAAGGTGGATCGAACAAAGCTTGGGTTCGAGACCCTGACCGGTTCCTTGCGGACCCCGGGACCCCGGGGTGATGGGACCGGGCGATAGGCGTCGAACGAAGATCGGAAACACCGTGGCGTACTCTGATCATCAACACCAGACCTTGGGATGGGTCCTCCGGATCCACGCCATCATGGTCTCTGTCCTGTTTTTCCTGGTTCTTTTCGTCGAGAAAAACGACAAGCCTGAAACCTTCACCTCCATCGACCTTTGCCTGGCCGGCGGGGTGACCATCCTGGCCCTTTACTTCCTCTATAAGATCCGGCGGGCGGAACGTTGGCTGGCCCCCATCCTCTTCCTCATGGACGGGCTTTTCATCGCTATGGCCGTGGCCCTCAGCGGCGGGTCGGTCAGTTATTACCTTCCTCTCTTCCTGGTGAGCCTGTCGGGGGCGATCCTGTCCTGCACGCCCCGGGTCATCCTGACGGTGGCGGCCGAGCATTTCATCCTGATGTGGGTTTCCATCGGGTCGGTGGAGATGGGCTTCTGGCGGGCTTGGACCCCGGTCCCGGACCCGGACGACCTCGGCGCGTTCGTCGCGTCGGCCACCGCCGCCATGAGGTGGCATATCTTCCTGGAGCAGGGGGCCCGTTGGTCGGTCTTTCTGGTCCTCCTGATCCTGGTCTGCGGGATCCTCGCCCGACAAGTCTGGGTGCGCGAGGAGGGGCTCCGCGTCCGGGAGCGGAACCTGGAGCAGAAGCGCCGCCTGATCCAGCTCGGCGAATTGACCGGGCGGATCGCCCACGGGGTCAATACGCCCCTCGGCCTCGTCTCGGGCAACTTGGAGATGCTTTTGGGCGAGACCCGGAAGGGCACCAAACTGCACAAGCGCTTGGTGGAACTCGACGGCTTCGTCCAGCGCGCGATCCAGACCGTCCGCCAAACCCTGGATTACAGCCGTCAGACCATGTCCCAGATCCGGCCCGTGGTCCTGCCCGAACTCTTGGCCGCCGTGGTGGAGGCCTCCCAGGTGAAGTTGACGAAAAGCGGGGGGCAGTTGATCCTCGACATCCCTCCGGGGATCCCGAAG
>Ga0265338_10003109_pt1 | contig 23752 bp, 30 predicted proteins | sample 42126metaG_FD_193579 | JGI IMG/M metagenome (GOLD analysis project Ga0265338, IMG submission 193579) | Rhizosphere microbial communities from Carex aquatilis grown in University of Washington, Seatle, WA, United States - 4-21-26 metaG | ecosystem: Host-associated > Plants > Roots > Rhizosphere... | reverse complement strand
CCTGCAAATATGGCGGCGCACAAGATTCTTGTGGCGGATGACGAACCTGCCATCCGCAGGTTGATGATCGCCGCGCTCGTTCCGTCCGGATACCACGTGGATGGCGCCGAGGATGGCGCCGCCGCATGGGAAGCGCTGCAAACCAGGCGCTACGACTTATTGATCACCGACAACAATATGCCAAAAGTGACCGGCGTTGAATTGCTGGAAAAACTCCATGCCACTCGATTGGCGCTGCCAGTCATCATGGTCACGGGAGTCGCGCCGCACGAGGAACTGGCCGGACGCCCATGGCTCCAGCCCGCGCGGATTCTGATTAAACCCTTCACGATGGCGGCATTGCCGCGCGCCGTCAGGACCGCCTTAAGCGCAATCAACAAATCGGCCATGGCATTCGACTCTTACGAATTTTGATATGAAAAACACGAATACTATTCAAAGCGCCTTGGCGCGCGCATCCTTTGTCATGGCGTTGGCGTTGTGGATCCCGGCAGTCGTCGTTGCTCAATCGACGTCTGACGCCCCCAAGCCAAACGCCGTGACCCTTTCGGCGCAGGGAAAATGTGAATACTCCGAAGACGGCGTCACGTTTGTGAAATTGGAGCAAGGCCACGTCTTTGACCAGGGCGCGACCGTCCGCACCGGGGACGGCGCGCGAGCGGATCTATTCTTCCGGCGCACGGGCACTACGGTGCGCCTCCAGCAAAACACGGAAATTAAGCTGGAAACAATGTCTGTGACAATGAACAGCGGCGCCCCGGCCGTGCATACGTTGCTGGACCTTCGCGCGGGCAGGATCTTCACCGCCGTGCGCTCCGAGATCGCTGGCAGCACATTCGAGATCAAGAATGCCGCCGGTCGCTCGGTGTTGGAAGGCAGCGGCGTCGGCAGATACATTATTACAGCCGATGGAACCCACGTGGTCGCCAAAGGCTCCGCCATTCCTCTCAAGGTAATCAACGAGAGCGGAGTCACCATCATAGCCGCCGGCCAACAATTTAGCCGGAAGGACGGCAAGATGATTCCCCTCTCCACCAACCTATGGGTAAAGGACCTCATCCAATTGGACGAACTCCACGCGGCCGCTGACGGCTACGCGACAGGGGAATCGCCGCCCAAGCCATAGTCGCAGCCCAACACATTTTTTCCGCCTCTGACTATGAAAGCCAATCCCGCAAAAAAACAGTTGACCTTCGGCGATTTCGTCGCCGGCAGCTACCGCGCTTGGGGCAAGCGGAAAGCCCAGGGACTGATTCGACTCGCCCTTAAGGCAGGCGTCGTGGAATTTCTCGGCCCCCAACGCATCGTCATCCCCTGATCACGCCGAACGAAGCGGCCGCGGGCGGATAGACAGGCAGGAAACTCGAACCACTATGAACAAACAAACTCAAGCACACACCACTGATATTAGCGATTTGGCCGAAGACGCGCGCGCCCTCATAGCCGCCACGGCCGACGTCGCCGGAGAAAAGGTCGGGGAAGCCCGCAACCGTCTGGCCGCGGCCCTGGAGCGCGGCAAAGAAATTTACGGCCGCGTTCGCGAGAAGGCGGTTGAAGGCGCCAAGGCGGCTGACGAGGCGGTGCATGAGCATCCCTATCAGGCCATTGCCATTGGCATTGGCGTCGGAGCTCTCATTGGCTACCTCGTCGGCCGACGCTGCGCCAACCGCCGCGATTGATCGCGACTATGGAACACGCCACGGCTAGCCCAAGCCAGCTTGCCGCCGGCCCCAAGGCGCTGGCGCGGCAATCGTTGACGATCATCGGGAACCGGATCGAACTCTTGACCGTCGAGGCGCAAGAGGCGCGCGAGCAACTTTTGTACGCAGTGCTTTTGGCTCTAGGCGTCGCCGCCTTCGGTCTCCTTGCGGGCTTTGCTTTGACTGTCGCCATCGTGGTTTGGCTCTGGGCTTGGGCGCCCGTCGCCGCCGCGCTGGCATTGGCGTTCCTCTACGGCAGCGCCGCCCTTTACCTTGCCCGGCGCCTTCGCCGGCTGCGGCGCGATTGGCAAAGCTTTCCAGCCACCTTGGATCAACTTCAAAAGGACCGCGCATGTTTGGAAAAACTCCTGGCTTAAGCGCGCTTGAGTCGCGCAAACAGCTTTTGATCGCTGAAAGCGAACTCAATCGCGCCCAACTCTTCGACGGTCTGGAAACTCTGCGCGAGGACCTCCGGAAACTGGCGCATCGCGCCGAATCCGTAGCCTTGATTGCCTCGTCGGCCGCGGCTCTGGTGACGGGCCTGGCGGCCTTTCGCCGCGCCAAACGGGCTGGGACCGAACCGAAACGCTCCTGGCTCCAGAAATTCCTGAGCGCCGCGGCGCTGGTTTCCAACCTCTGGCTGGCGTTTCAAGGCAAGAGTCGGAAAGAACAACAGGCCGGCAAGTAGGGTTACACCCCATGGCATCCGCGCGGATTAGGACTACTCTCGTCCTATGAATAGAACAAAGATTTTTCTCAATGTCGGCGGAGCCGGGTTGGTTCTGAGCGCCGCAATTCTGGCGCTGGCCGCCGGATGCGAGGTGCGCGAGGCGGCGCCGCCTGCTGCGGTTGTCGCCGTTCAGTCGCCCAACGTAATCGTCCAGGACGACTATGTTTATTACCCCAGCTACGGAGTGTATTATAGCAGCGGGCGGCATCAATACGCTTATCAGGAAAACGGGGGTTGGGTGTCGCGCCCGGAGCCGCGTGGCGTCTCGGTGAACGTTCTCCAGGCCTCTCCCTCCGTGCGGATGGATTTTCACGATCCCCCGGCGCAACACCATGCGGCGATCTCGCGCCAGTACCCAAAGAACTGGAAGGCGCCCGTGTCGGATAAAGGCGGGAATGAAAAACGCCAGGATGACAAAGGCGGCGAGAGAACCGGGAGATAACACTTTAAACTCAACCTCAAATTGAAAGAAACACTATGTTAGGAACTATATTATTGATCGTGCTCATTCTCATGTTGCTCGGCGCGCTGCCGAGATGGCGCCACAGCAAAGATTGGGGTTACGGCCCCAGCGGCGGGCTGGGATTGATCGTTCTCATCCTTCTTGTTCTGGTCGTATCGGGTAGAATTTAAGCAAGGACGCAAACCAACGGAGACCTTATGCTGCAAAGCATCAAAGAACTGTACGGAAAGAAACTCGACGCGAAGGATGGCTTGATAGGCCACGTGAAGGATTTCTATTTTGATGACAAGAACTGGACGATCCGCTACGTGGTGGCGGATACTGGCGCCTGGTTGCCGGCGCGCCAGGTGCTCATCTCCCCCCATGCCTTCGCCAGCTTTCACCGCCCCGGCAGGCTGCTCTCCGTGAATCTGACTCGCAAACAAATCGAAGACTGCCCTTCGATTGATTCCCATAAGCCAGTGTCGCGACAATATGAGGAGGAATATTATAAGTATTTTGGCTGGCCTTACTACTGGGAGGGAAGCGGACTCTGGGGAATGAGCGGCGTCCCGACCGTGGATGTTTCGCAAGAGCCTTTCGTGGGAGAGTTGTCCTCGTCGTGCCTCCCGCAACCTAAACGGGGCGACGCGCATCTGCGCAGCGCCCAGGCAGTCAATGGCTACCACATCCAGGCCAGCGACCGGATTATTGGCCATATCTGCGATTTTTTGATGGATGAACAGAGTTGGGCGATCTGTCAATTGGTCGTCAAAACAGGCAATCGGTTTTCCGGCAAAGAAGTGCAGGTTTCCAACAGTCACGTTGATCGGATCGGCTATGACAGGTCCACTGTGTTCGTCAACGAAACCGCCGATGCCATCGAGAAAAGCCCTGAACACGAATTGACGCCGAGCGGATGTCTAAACTGATTCGCAGCCTGGCAGGGAAGATGGGTGGCAGGAGGCCGGGGGGCATAGGGTCAACACCCCATTGCGGTCGTCCGTCGCCGATGCCAGGGTGATTGCCGCAAATGGGTACTCAAATTGTGAACCGTAGATTCATCCGCGGCGCCCTCGCTCTGGCGCTTTCGACCGCGTGCCTTCTAACTGGCTGTCAATCGTCCCAACCCCAGGCAAACTCGCCGCACGCGCCCCGCATGGAACGTGCGACCCTAAACAACTGCTACAGTCTGCTTCATCAACTCCTGGACCAGGAAAAGGATCTGAACATTCTTCATTTCATCAAAAGCGAACATCCCGATTTGCAGAACCTGATGAAACGTATCGCCGCTGCTTCCGGAACAGGCTCAAAACTCCTGGAGGAGCTTTCTCAAAAAGATCCCTCGATTCGTTTGCAGGACTTGCGCCTTCCACCCGGCGAGATTGCCGTGCGCGATGCGATCGCCGCCACCGAACGAAACAGTTTGTTGAGTCAAACCGGGGACGAATTTGAACTCACTCTCCTCCTGACCCAGGCCGAGGCGGTAAGTTACGGATGGCATTTGGCCAAGGTCGCCGGCGACATGGAAACCCGGCCCGATCACGTTCGCGCGCTCGCCGCCATCAGCCAGGATATGAAGAAACTTCACGACGAAGTCTTTGGCATGCTCCTGTCAAAAAAATCCCAAAAGAAGTGATATGACGGCCAAAACCGCCTCGCTCGCCCCTGAACTGCTCCACAAGATGGACGCCTACTGGCGCGCCGCCAACTACCTGTCGGTTGGCCAGATTTATCTTTATGACAATCCCCTGCTCAAACGCCCGCTGGCGCTGACGGATGTCAAACACATGCTGCTGGGCCACTGGGGCACGACTCCCGGCCAGAACTTCATTTATGTTCACTTGAACCGGGTCATCAAAAAATACGACCTCGACATGATTTACGTTTCCGGGCCGGGTCACGGCGGGCCGGCGGTGGTCGGCAACACCTACCTTGAGGGAACCTACAGCGAAATTTATCCCAACATCAGCCAGGATGCGGCCGGTTTGCGAAAACTTTTTTTGCAGTTCTCGTTTCCGGGCGGCATCCCCAGCCACGCCTCGCCGGAATGCCCCGGCTCCATCCATGAAGGCGGCGAGTTGGGCTATTCCCTCAGCCATTCCTTTGGCGCTGTGTTTGACAATCCAAAACTGATCGTCGCCTGCGTCGTCGGAGACGGCGAAGCGGAGACCGGCCCGCTGGCCACGGCGTGGCATTCCAACAAGTTCCTGGATCCCGCCACCGACGGCGCGGTCCTGCCCATTCTCCATCTCAACGGTTACAAGATTTCCAATCCGACGCTTCTCGCCCGCATCACCCGGGAGGAACTGGAGCATCTGTTCCGCGGCTACGGATGGACCCCGTATTTCGTCGAAGGCCACGAACCGGAATTGATGCACCAGGCGATGGCTGCGGCGCTGGACACCGCCGTCGAGCAAATCACACAAATCCAGCGCGACGCCCGCGTCCAGGGTCATTTTGCGCGGCCGCGCTGGCCGATGATCATTCTCAATTCACCCAAAGGCTGGACAGGACCGAAGATGGTTGACGGCCTCCAGGTCGAAGGCACATTCCGCGCGCACCAAGTGCCGCTCTCCGACCCGGCCACTCATCCAAACCACCTCAAACTGTTGGAGGACTGGCTGAAAAGCTACCGGCCCGAAGAACTCTTCGATGAAGCCGGCCGCCTAAAACAAGACCTCGCCGAACTCGCCCCCAAGGGCGATCGCCGCATGGGCTCCAACCCCAACGCCAACGGCGGCATGTTGCTCCGCGACCTCCGAATGCCCGATTTTCGCGACTATGCAGTGGACGTTCCCGCGCCCGGCGCGCCCGGCGTCGGCGACACCCATGTGCTCGGGCGCTTCCTTCGCGACGTCGCAAAATCAAATCTCCAGCAAAACAACTTCCGCGTCTTCGGCCCCGACGAAACGCTCTCCAACGGCCTGGAATCTCTTTTTGAAACGACCCAACGCCAGTGGGACGCCGCCGTCGTCCCGAACGACGAATTCCTGGCGCCTACCGGGCGGGTGATGGAGATGCTCAGCGAGCACCAATGCGAGGGCTGGCTGGAAGGCTATCTGCTCACCGGCCGGCATGGGATCTTCAACTGCTACGAAGCCTTCATCCATATTGTTGACTCGATGTTCAACCAGCACGCCAAGTGGCTGAAAGTCACCTCCGGCCTGCCGTGGCGGCGCAAAATCGCCTCGTTGAATTACCTGCTGGCTTCCCACGTCTGGCGCCAGGACCACAACGGCTTCACGCACCAGGATCCGGGCTTTATCGACCACGTCGTCAATAAGAAGGCCGAAGTCGTCCGCGTTTACCTGCCGCCCGACGCCAACTGCCTGCTCTCCGTCATGGATCATTGCCTGCGCAGCCGCCATTACGTCAACCTCGTCATCGCCGGCAAACATCCCGCGCCGATGTGGCTGGCCATGGACGCCGCTGTCAAACATTGCACCCAGGGCATCGGCATCTGGCAATGGGCCAGCAACGACCAAACCGCCTCCCCCGACGTCGTCATGGCCTGCTGCGGCGACGTGCCGACGCTGGAGACCCTCGCCGCCGTCTCCATCATGCGCGAACATCTGCCCGACCTCAAAATCCGCGTCGTCAACGTAGTTGACCTCATGCGATTGCAGCCGCAATCCGAGCACCCGCACGGGTTGAGCGACATGGATTTCGACGATCTCTTCACCCAGGACAAGCCCGTCATCTTTGCTTTCCATGCCTACCCGTGGCTGATCCATCGGTTGACCTACCGCCGCACGAACCACCGCAACATTCACGTCCGCGGCTACAAGGAAGAGGGCACCATCACCACGCCCTTTGACATGACCGTCTTGAATGAGCTCGACCGTTTTCACCTCGTCATCGACGCCATCAACCGCCTTCCGCAGACCGGCGACAAAGGCGTTTATCTCAAGCAGCAACTTCGCGACAAACTCATCGATCACAAGCAATACATTGACCTCCACGGCCAGGACATGCCGGAAATCCGCAATTGGAAATGGCCCGCCAATGAACGATAACCCCGCCCTCGGGAACTCCGGCGTGGTCGTCTCCATTCGCGGCAGCGTCGTGGACCTCCGCTTCGATGGGCGCCTTCCGCCGATTTATTCCCTCCTTCGCGCGGGCGACAAATCGCAAATCGTGATCGAGGCGCTCGAACAACGGGACGCGCGCCACGTCCGCGGGATCGCCTTGACTCCCACGCAAGGCCTCGCTCGCGGCATGGCCGTGCAAGACACCGGCGGCCCGTTGAAAACTCCCGTCGGCAAAGCCGTGCTCTCGCGCATGTTTGACGTCTTTGGCAACGTCATCGACCGCCAACCCGCGCCATCCGGGGTGCAATGGCGTTCCGTCCATCGCGCCCCGCCGCCGCTGGCCAAACGCTCCACCAAGTCCGAGATTTTTGAAACCGGCATCAAGGTCATCGATGTGCTCGTGCCACTGGAGCGCGGCGGCAAGGCCGGCCTCTTCGGCGGGGCCGGCGTCGGCAAGACAGTCCTCTTGACAGAAATGATCCACAACATGATCGGCCACCACGATGGCGTCAGCATTTTTTGCGGCATTGGCGAGCGTTGCCGCGAAGGCGAGGAACTCTATCGCGACATGAAGGAAGCGGGCGTGCTGCCGAACATGGTGATGCTATTTGGCCAGATGAACGAGCCGCCGGGCAGCCGGTTCCGCGTGGGCCACGCCGCCTTGACGATGGCTGAATATTTCCGCGACGACGAACACCGCGACGTCCTCCTGCTTATTGACAATATTTTCCGCTTCATTCAAGCCGGCATGGAGGTTTCAGGCTTGATGGGCCAAATGCCCTCCCGCCTCGGCTATCAACCCACCATGGGCACCGAGCTGGCGGGCTTGGAGGAGCGGATCGCCAACACCGACACTGGCGCCATCACCTCCATCCAGGCAGTCTATGTGCCCGCCGACGATTTCACCGATCCCGCCGCCGTCCACACATTCGCGCACCTCTCCGCCTCCATCGTGCTCTCGCGCAAGCGGGCCGGCGAAGGCTTGTTCCCCGCCATTGACCCGCTGCAATCCACTTCCAAAATGGCCACCCCCGGCATCATCGGTGAACGCCATTACCTGCTCGCCCAGGAAATTCGCCGGACCCTCGCCCAATACGGCGAACTCAAGGACATCATCGCCATGCTCGGCCTGGAACAACTTTCGCCGGAGGACCGCAGTGTGGTCGTCCGCGCGCGGCGCCTCGAGCGTTTCCTCACCCAGCCCTTTTTCACCACCGAGCAGTTCACCGGCCTCAAAGGCAAACTCGTTCCCCTGAAAGACGCGCTGGACGGCTGCGAACGAATCCTCCGCGATGAATTCAAAGACCAACCCGAGAGCGCTCTCTACATGATCGGCCCCATCAGCGAAGTGAAAGGCAAACAGGCGTGAATCTAAAAGTCCTTTTGCCGTTTCAGATCTTTGCCCAGAAAACCGGGGTCACTCGCATCGTCGCAGAAACGCGCGACGGATCCTTTGGCATTCTGCCGCAGCGACTCGATTGCGTCGCGGCTCTCGTCCCCGGAATTTTCATCTACCAGACTGAATCCGATGGAGAAGTTTCCTTGGCCGTGGACGAAGGCGTGCTCGTCAAAACCGGCGCCGACGTGCTTGTTTCCGTGCGCCGGGCCATCGGCGGGACAGACCTCGGCCAATTGCGCGCCGCGGTGGAAAAGGAATTCCTGACTTTGGACGAACAGGAAAAAAGCGTGCGCGCGGTGGTGGCCAAATTGGAAACCGGATTCCTCCGTCGCTTTGCGGCCTTCCAGCATGTGTGACGAACCGAAAAAAAGCGAACCCGCCCTCGCCGTCCAAATCGGCGCCAAGGCCGCGCGCAAGCTTAAGGCGCGCAGGTCCACTCAGGGCGTATGGTTCGGCCTGGGAATGATGGGGCTTATCGGATGGTCGGTCGCCGTGCCGACCCTCCTCGGCGCCGCGCTCGGCATCTGGTTGGACAAACATCATCCCGGCAAACATCCCTGGACGCTGGCCTTGTTGGTCGCCGGGTTAATGATCGGTTGTCTCAACGCATGGCATTGGGTCGCCAAGGAGGAGCGCGCCATGCAAGACGAACAGGAGGACGAAAATGAATAATCTCGGTTCCATGTCACTGGCGCTCACGGCCGGGCTTCTGCTCGGCGCCTTCTTTTTTGGCGGCCTCTGGTGGACGGTGCGGAAAGGCATCTCGTCCCAACATCCCGCGCTGTGGTTCTTCGCCAGCATGCTCTTGCGCATGAGCGTCGCCCTGGGTGGCTTCTATTTCGTTGGCCGCGGAAATTGGCTGCTCCTCGTTGCGTGCCTTGTTGGATTTCTTGTCGGACGCCTGTTTGTCACTTGGTTGACGCGCACGCGCCAGGAGGCCGGCCATGCGTCTTAGTCCCGACCAAATGATTTTCTGGCAACATGGCTTCATAAAGCTCAACGCCACCATCGTCATTACGTGGGGCTTGATGCTCGTGCTGGCTGTCGGCTCAAAACTCATTACGCGCAAACTCTCGAACGATCTGAACCGGTCGCCCTGGCAGAACTTCCTGGAGATCATCGTCACCGCCATCAAAAAGCAGATCGAAGAAGTTGGCCTGCGCCAACCCGAGAAGTACGTCGGCTTTCTGGGAACACTCTTTCTTTTTGTCGCCGTCGCAAGCCTCTGCACCGTCATCCCCGGTTACGATCCGCCGACCGCATCTCTCTCGACCACTGTGGCGCTGGCCCTGTGCGTCTTTGTTGCCGTCCCGTTTTTCGGCATCGAGGACCAGGGCGTCGGCGGCTACCTCAAATCGTACGTCGAGCCGACGGTCATCATGCTCCCCTTTAACATCATCAGCGAGCTCTCGCGCACGCTGGCCCTGGCCGTCCGCCTTTTCGGCAACATGATGAGCGGGGCGATGATTATCGGCATTCTATTGACAATCACCCCTTTCATTTTTCCAATCGTCATGACCGCCCTCGGCCTTCTGACCGGGATGGTGCAGGCCTATATCTTCAGCATTTTGGCGGCGGTTTATATCGCGGCCGCCGCCAACACTCGCAAACCCAAGCCCGCGTAAAAAAGGAAATTTATGGACAGCATGACTCTTATCGCAGTGGCGTCGATCGCCACCGCAGGTTTTTCCACCAGCGTGGGATGCATCGGCCCAGCTCTCGGCGAAGGCCGGTCCGTCGCCACCGCTCTCACCGCCCTGGCCCAGCAACCCGACGCCTCCGCCACGATCACGCGCACCTTGTTTGTCGGCCTGGCCATGATTGAATCCACCGCCATCTATTGTTTTGTGGTGTCGATGATCCTCATTTTCGCCAACCCGTTTTGGAACCACGTCATCGCCCAAACGACTCAGGCGACCGGAAAGTGATCCTATGTTGATCGATTGGTTCACCGTCGGCGCGCAGGCCCTCAATTTCCTCATCCTTGTGTGGCTGATGAAACGCTTTCTTTACAAGCCCATCCTCGCCGCCATCGACGCGCGTGAAAAACGAATCGCCGCAGAACTGGCCGACGCCGCCGCGAAAAAAGCCGAAGCCCAAAAGGAACGCGACGAATTCCAGCGCAAGACCGAAGAATTCGATAAACAGCGCGCCGCCCTTTTAGCCACCGCGACAGACGAGGCCAAGGCCGAACGCCAGCGCCTGATGGAAGACGCCCGCAAGGCCGCCGACGCCTTGACCCTCAAACGCCAGGAGTCGCTTGACAACGACGCTCAGAACCTGAGCCAGGCTCTCACTCGGCGAACCCGGCAGGAAGTGTTTGCCATCGCGCGCAAGACGCTCACGGACCTTGCCACCTCGAGTCTGGAGGAACGCATGGCCGACGTCTTCGATCGCCGTTTGCGCGCTCTCAACGGCCAGGACAAAACCTGCCTCGCCGCCGCCCTAAAAACCGCCTCCGATCCCGCCCTTGTCCGCAGCGCGTTTGATATGCCCGCCGCGCAGCGCGCAGTCATACAGAAGGCTGTCAACGAAACGTTCTCGGCGGATGTTCATCTTCGGTTCGACACCGCGCCGGACCTGGTCGGCGGAATCGAACTCACCTCCAACGGCCAAAAACTGGCGTGGAGCATCGACGGTTATCTCGCGTCTGTCGAGGCAAGCGTCGGCGAACTCCTCAAGGCGAACGATAAGATGACAACTCCATGAGCGCCGCGCCTGAGACCTTGCAGCGTGTCGTCGACCGCGCGTTCGACGGCATCAGCCACGCCCGGGAAGTTTTCACGCCTCAACTCGCCCCGGTCGAAGTGGGCGCGATCATCAATGTGTCCACCGGCATCGCCCGCGTGTCGGGGCTCCCAGGCGCGGGCTTTGAAGAGTTGCTCGAATTCCCGGGCGGCGTGTTTGGAATCGCCTTCAATGTGGATGAACAAGAAATCGGCGTCGTTTTGCTCGGCGAATATCAGGATTTGCACGCGGGCGATGAAGTCAAGCGCACAGGCCGGGTCATGGACGTCGCCGTCGGCGGCGAATTGCTTGGACGCGTCATCGATCCGCTGGGGCGCCCCCTTGACGGCGGCGCGCCCCTGAACGCCAGCCATCGCCTTCCCATCGAACGCCCCGCCGCGCCGATCATGGACCGCGCCCCTGTCGTCATTCCCCTCGAAACCGGCCTCAAAGTCATCGATGCCGTCATTCCCATCGGGCGCGGCCAGCGCGAACTGATCCTGGGCGACCGGCAGACCGGCAAGACCGCCATTGCGCTTGACACCATTCTGAACCAGCGCGGAAAAAACGTCCTCTGTGTTTATTGCGCCATGGGCCAGCGCGCTTCCGCCGTCGCCAAAGCCATCGCCGTCCTGCGGGAAAAAGGCGCGATGGATTACACCATTGTGGTTGTCGCCGAAGGCAACGAAGCCCCGGGTCTGGCCTTTATCGCCCCCTATGCCGCCACGAGCATCGCGGAGCATTTTATGGAAGCCGGTCGCGATGTGCTCATCGTTTACGACGACCTCACCCAGCACGCACAGGCTTATCGCGAACTCTCCCTCCTGCTCCGCCGCCCGCCCGGCCGCGAAGCCTTTCCCGGCGACATTTTCTATATCCATTCCCGCCTGCTCGAACGCGCCACCCACCTTCGCGCCGAACTCGGCGGCGGCTCGCTCACCGCCCTGCCCATCATCGAAACCGAAGCCCAGAATATCTCCGCCTACATCCCGACCAACCTGATTTCCATCACCGATGGCCAGATCTATCTTTCGCCGGCGCTCTTCGAACTCGGCGTGCTGCCCGCTGTCGATGTCGGCAAATCCGTTTCCCGCGTCGGCGGCAAAGCGCAACGCGCCCCTTACCGCGCCGTCGCCGGCGATCTCAAACTCGGCTACGCGCAATTCGAGGAATTGGAAACGTTTGCCCGATTTGGCGCCCGGCTGGACCAAGACACTCGCAAAATCATCGAACACGGACGGCGCATCCGCGCCTGCCTCAAGCAGCCGGAACTCGCCCCGGTTTCCATGCCCGCGCAAATCACCGTCCTGCTGGCCTTGACCGCGGGGCTCTTCGACGCCGTGCCGCTGGACCAGATGAAAGACGCCGAGCGCACCGTGCAGGAAGCCGTCGCGAAGATCCCGGCGGAAGCCGCTGGCAGGCTTGAAACCGCCCCAAAATTGAGCGACGAAGACCGCAAAGCCATCGTCGAAATCGCGCGCCAGGCGCTTGCCCCGTTCCAGCCGAAACCGGAGCAAAAGCCATGAGCGACACCACCGCGAGCCTCGCCCGGAAGATCAACAGCGCCGGAGATCTTCAATCCGTTGTCCGCACCATGAAAGCCCTGGCCGCCTCGAGCATCGGTCAATACGAGAAATCAGTGCGCTCCCTGTCGGATTATTATCGGACCGTTGAATTGGGGTTGGGCGCGTGCTTTCGGGAAAGCAAACCGGCGGCGCCAATGGTGGCGCGGAAAGGACAAAATGAAGCGGGCGCCATCGGCGCCATTGTGTTTGGCTCCGATCAGGGGTTGGTCGGCCAGTTCAACGACGTCGTCGCAGATTTCGCGGTCAACGCCCTCAAGGCGTTGCCGGGCAAGCCGGAAATATGGGCGGTCGGCGAGCGCGTTCACGCCCGTTTGAAGGACGCAGGGCTTCCAATGCTCGGACTTTTCTCTGTGCCCAATTCCGTCAAGGCCATCACTCCGCTCGTCGGTCAAATACAAATCGAAAGTGAGGGCCGCCGCGCCAAGGGTGAGTATGCGCGCCTCTATGTCTTCCATAATCGCCCGGTGTCCGGCTCCCAGTACGAGACCGTCAGCCAGCGATTATTGCCGCTTGACTCCGCTTGGCAGCAGGGCCTGGCCGAAGTCCGTTGGCCGAGCAAGATTGTGCCCGAAGTCCTTTGCGGCGCCGCCACCCTGCGCGCGTTGGTGCGCGAGTACCTTTTCATTTCGCTCTTTCGCGCCTGCGCCGAATCCCTCGCCAGCGAGAACGCCAGCCGCCTCGCGTCCATGGAGCGCGCCGACAAAAACATCGACGAACTTCTGGAAACTCTCCGCGGCTCCTTTCACCGCTTGCGCCAGACGGGCATCGACGAAGAACTCTTCGACGTCATCTCCGGTTTCGAGGCGCTTACAGCTTCGTAGGACGATCCGCTTTTCGGGTAATACCCCATCGCGCAATTCAATTTGGCGCCGTAAGATTGCCTGTGACGAGGCGCCCGGAAAACAGCCGGAGCAGGTCTTAAACCCGATTTAAACTTTGAAAAATCTGATGCTATTGCTGGCTCTCACGCTGGCCTGCCTCCAAGGCGCTGCGGCGCCGCCTTTGCCGCAAACTGCAAGCCGCATATTTCTTCTTGATACAAGCTCGATGCCCATTACCGCCGGCAAGATAATCCTGCGTGTGGGCGCCCTGCGACCCAACAAGGTCGGTTATTCGGGGGATTACAAAATCAAGGTGTCTCCGTATTTCTTCAAGAATGAAACCGGCCGCCTGGCAATGGACATTTCGAGCGAATCGATGGCCGCAATCGGCAAGGGAAAAGTGACCACGGTCACCGGGGTTGCCACCACCGACGGCAAAGACGGCGCCAGCCGCCGCGTGGTTGCCGTCGTCCGGCCTGTGGATATCCATCACGGCACCGTCAGGCTTTCGTTTATGGCGGGAAACAGGCCGCTGGTCTTCGAACCAGCCTATCAACTGGTTAACTAAACACGACGTCGGAATCATTTGCGCGCAGGGCGAGGCTCCCGCCGAGCCTGGACCTATCACGCCAGCGGCTCGGCGGGAGCCTCTCTTCGCGTGGGATGTGCAAGTGGCGCACAGGCGACTTCTCGCGCCCGGAATCTAATTCGGCCGCGTTCCCTGCAATGCCGGCGCGGGCTCGATCCGGCCTGGCGTTGGTGAAGCGGGTGGGCTGGCGCTGACCGGGCTGACAGCGCTAACGCCAGGAGTATTCAACGCAGTTCGATTTGTCCCCGATAAGATGATGACAGCGTTGCTTTGTGGCAGGTTGCTCCCGGGCCATACGTTTTGTCCCGGGCCATTGGGAACGCCGCCTGGAAATCCATTCGGCTGCGACATATTTACGTTGGGAGCCTGTGGAATTCCACCCGGGAACCCAGTCGCCGGCGTTATCATGGTAATGACCGGTTGTTGGATTGCCGGTCGGGTTGCGGGCGTCGGAACAGCCGGTTGTGCATAAGCGATGGAGCCTGCGCCAAGAACAGCGCTGAACGCTGCCATGACAGCTATGTTCTTTGCCTGAACGGGGAAGCCTGTCCGGCCCCGGCGAATTGTCGTCGGAATACAATTGTCTTTCATGACAACACTGTAGACTCGAGACGGCGCTCGACGCTATGGGGTCTACTTCCCATCCGCCCTCGCGCATCGTGGCGAACCATAATTCACTCCCTGGCAGGCTTGGCGCCGCATGGGGGAAAGACCCCATAGCCGGGCGTGGCTCTCCAACCTACCGTCATACGCGACCCGCCAGGAAGCAGACTTATGAGACCTGACCTCAATCCTTTCCCAGGAGTTGGCCCGTGCGCGCTCAACGCTGTCCCATGAAAGGCCTCCGCTCCATGTTCCCGTTTCTGCTGGCCGGCTCTCTGGTCGCGCAGGCTGGCGATCAATCCGTCACATTGCCGGATTTAATGCGGGGCGCCCAGCAGTGGGCCGAGGAAACTCTTGACACCAATGCCCTCGACGCGCTGCCCAAAATGGACGACCCCGCGGTGCAAAAGTTTCTTCGCGAAGTCCAACAGCGATTTCAAGGCCAGTACGTTGTGGATTTGGCGGGTCTGCAGGAAACCGCGCGCTACGCGCTTTCATGGCTGGGAAGCCGTGAGGAGACCCAGCCTTACGCCGCGTGGCTTGGCGCGCAAATGGATTATTTCGATGTTGCCGACGAAATCCGCATCACGATTCCGGCGCCAAAAGTCGACGCCAATCAGCTCGCGCCGCCGCGAGGCAATCCGCCTCCGGAAGCCGTGCGCAAGCTTTGGATCAGCAAAATATCCGGCCGTCCGTGGTCCACCGCCGCGCGAGAATATGTGCCGCAATTGAAGCCGCTTTTCGCCGCTCAAAAGATTCCTCCCGAGCTGGTCTGGGTCGCGGAGGTGGAATCCTCCTTTGACCCTCGAGCCGAGAGTCCGGCGGGAGCGGCCGGACAATTTCAGTTGATGCCGGACACGGCCAAGCGCTTCGGACTTTCCTTGTGGCCGCGCGATCAACGTTTTCAAACCGAACCGTGCGCGACTGCCTCCGCCCAATACTTGAAATACCTTTACGATCGGTTCCAGGATTGGCGTCTGGCCCTGGCCGCCTACAATGCCGGAGAAGGTGAGGTGCAAAAGCTGTTGGATCGCTACAAGACGCATCGTTACGAAGACATCGCAACGCATCTGCCCGCGGAAACGCAACTGTATGTGCCGCGGGTCGAAGCCGTCATCTTACGGCGAGAAGGCGCGAAGTTGGATCAGCTTCCTGCTCATGGAAGCAGATCGTAAGAACAGGCCCGTCTGCTAATGCAATGGGGGCATGCGAAGTGGTGCCAGAGGGGTCAGTTAATGGTATTGTCATATTCATCGCCTCGGAGAGGGGTCGGTTCGTGGGATTGTCATATTTTCGGCTTTCCTCGACGTTTTCAGTGGATCCGCTGAGTCCGGAACCATCGCCAGGCGCCATTCAACTTCCTTAAAATCCTGTGTTTCCGGGCCGCAAGGCCCAAACCCTTGCCTTCCAAGGCCGTCCAGAGGGTCCCCGCATTCCACTGAAAACGTCGAGGAACCTATTTTCGCGCGGGGTTGGTCCGATGCAGCCGTCACGTCAGAAAACCGCGGGCTTCAGCATCGTCAGGCGTTTGCATCGCCAGGGGAAGCGCAGATCGCCGTAGGGACAGTGTTGCCAACGGCCCTGACTTTGGAAATACTGCAGGTGTGTTTACAGCGACGCTCATCCGCAGCGAACCCAAACGAGCCTGGATGAAAACCCAAAGCGGCAATCCCAAGCGCGCGCAGTTGATCGTGATCGCAACAATAATGGCGCTGGTCTGCGCGGGGCGCGCTTCGTCCATCGCCCCGCCATACGAAGTCGCGACGTGGCACGGGTTCCGGCCGGGCGCCGTTTCGTTCACCTTTGACGACAGCTGCTCCAATCAGTTCGCGTTGGCTCTTCCGATGTTTAACGAGAAGGGGCTCAAAGTGACGCTGTTTTCCTGCACTGAGGTGATGTTCGCCGGATGGCCGCAATTGCGGCGCGCCGCCGCGCAAGGCCACGAGATCGGCAGCCACACCGTCACCCATAGCAATTTCAGCACGTTGTCCGACGCCCAGCAACTGGCGGAATTGACCAATTCTCTAATCGCCATCAACTCGAACGTGACCAACCAGAAATGCGTGACGCTCGCCTACCCCTTTTGCGTCGAGGGCCAGGACTCGCTGGTGGCCCAGTATTATATCGGCGCCCGCGGGTGTTCGGGGCAGATCTCGCCGAAAACGCCAGGCAACTTCATGAACATCAGCTCGTATGTCTGCGGGCCCGAAGGATCGATCCAGACCCTCGAGAATTTCACCAATGCCGCCAACAACGCCGCGGTGTCCAGCGGCTGGTGCGTGTATCTCATCCACGGCATCGAACAGGACGGCGGTTATTCCCCTCTTCCAAGCGCCACGCTCCAGCAATGCGTGGACTTCTTTGGCGCAAACCAGGACCGGTTCTGGGTGCAGACTTTTGGCAACGTCGTCCGCTACGTCAAAGAGCGCAACGCGGTCGTCGTGACGGATTTCTCCACCAGCTCCAATGCCTTTGTCCTCTCGGTCACCGACAACCTCGACGACGCCGTTTATAATTTCCCGGTCACGCTGCGCCGCCCCCTGCCCGCCGATTGGTCCGGCGCCGTCGTGTCCCAGAACGGCGCGCCTGTCAAGTCAACCATCGCGCGCGAAAATTCGACCAATTACATTATCTTTGACGTCGTGCCCAACGACTGGGGCGTCACGATAACCAAGGCGGCGGCTCCGGCGCCCGGCGCGCGGCCCTGAGGGAAATCAGCCAGTCAAACGCAAAGCCGGCCATCAAAACGCTTGCGCGATGGCCGCTCCCGATTATGTTTGATCGATGATCGCGGTGCGCGCAGACAAGGATCATGTTGAGGTTTCGATATCCACAGTCGGGATGTCGCCTGAACAGGTTCATGAGTTGGTGTCGTGGCTCCGTGTTGAAGGCGCGCTATGCCGCAGCGATCTGACCGATGAGGCGGCATGGAAATTATCCGAGGAACTTAAGGCCGGCTGGTGGGAACAGAACCAGGGCCGGTTCGCTCTTCCATAGACCCAAAAGACGCGCCTTTTGTTGCGCTGACGCTTCACCTCAACGCAGCGCTATGGACCCACGACGAGGAGCTGAAATCCGGCCTTCAGGCGCGGGGTTGGGGCCAGTTTTACAATCCGCCCGCCATAATCCTGTAAGTCTTGTGAATCGCGCCGATGGAAACTAGATTGCGCTGATGATTGAGCTGAAGGAAATCGCCGGTTCAGAAGCGGATTTTGTGACTCGCAAACCCTTGCCGCCAGCGCGGTTGGATGCGCTTTCGCGCGAAATCCTGGACCTGAAGAAACGCCTCAACGCCGTCATCCTCGCCCATAATTACCAGGTCCCGGAAATTCAGGATGTCGCGGATTTCGTGGGCGATTCCCTGGGGCTTTCCCAGCAGGCCGCAGCCACGCCGGCCGACGTGATCGTCTTTTGCGGCGTCCATTTCATGGCCGAAACGGCCAAGATTCTCAACCCGCGCAAGCTGGTGATTTTGCCCGATAAAGACGCGGGTTGCTCGCTGGAGGAAAGCTGCCCGGCGGACAAATTAAAGGCACTGCAGGCAACCAACCCGAATTTCTACACCGTCGCGTATATCAACTGCAGCGCGGAGGTCAAGGCGCTGAGCGACGTGATCTGCACCAGCGGCAACGCGGTGAGGATTGTCCAGGCTTGCCCGAAGGAGCGCGACATCCTTTTTGTGCCGGACGAGAACCTTGGCGCGTGGGTGATGGAGCAGACCGGCCGCAAAATGACGCTGTGGCGCGGCAATTGTTACGCGCACGTCGAGTTCACGCACGCCAGCGTCTCGCGCATTCGCCGGGAGCATCCGGACGCGCCGCTGGTCGCGCACCCGGAATGCACGCGCGCGGTTCGCATGCTGGCCAGCGAAATCTGCTCGACCGAAAAAATGATTGACTATTGCAAGCGCAGCCCGGCATCGGCCATTTTGATCGCGACCGAAGCCGGCATCATCCATCGCCTGCGCAAGGAAGTCCCCGCCAAAACATTTATTCCCGTGCCGACCGAGAATTGCCGCTGCAACGAATGCCGCTACATGAAAATGAACACGCTGGAAAAGCTGCGCGATTGCATGGAAAACCTCAATCCGCGCGTGGAGCTGAGCGATGAGATTCTGGCCCGCGCGCGAGCCCCAATTGCGCGGATGCTGGAGCTGTCCAAACACAAGCTGGCCAACGCGGGCTGAAGGCGTGATTCGCCCGGCGGGCCGGAGGTTTCAGTCCGGTCTCCGGACATGGATGGACGCCAGTTGAACATTTTGCGCCAGATTTGCAATTCTATTCCCGCGCACAATGTCTCCGAGACGCGGGTGCAACCATGTCCTTATGGCGCCCATCACCACGCATCGGGCCTCATCGGGCAAGAATCAGTACCGCACTTTATCTGTTTTCTGCCGCCATTCAGCGAAAACGTCGAGCGCCTTGTCGCGCATGAACTGCGTCATCGGGACATTCCGGTCTTCGCGCGCGAGCGGCAGTTGGTCGTAGAACGTCGCGTCGTCGAAGCCGATGGACGCGGCGTCATCGCGGGTGTTGGCGAAGTAGATGCGGCGAATGCGCGCCCAATAAATGGCGGCCAGGCACATCGGACAAGGCTCGCAACTGGCGTAGATGTCGCAATCGTCAAGTCGAAAAGTCCCAAGCACGGCGCACGCCCTTCGGATCGCGCAGACCTCCGCGTGAGCGGTGGGATCATTTGTCGCGACGACTTCGTTCCATCCGCGCGCGATGATCTGGCCGTCCAGCACAACAACGGAGCCGAACGGGCCCCCGACGTTGCTGCGCATGCCCTCCCGGGAAAGGCGCACGGCTTCTTCCATGAATGCAGCGTGGTCCATCGATTATCTTCGCGGCGCCAGCCGCGCCATCAACGCGCTGCGCTGCTGTTGCAGCGCCTGCCGGGCGGCGTCGCCGCTCCCGATGTTCTGCAGCATCTGATCGATGAAATTGATGCGCTGCGTGACTTGGTCAGGCGCAATCGCCTGGGGATTGTAAAGCACAAAATCCTGGTTGCCGTCGGCCACATGAAAGCTCTGGAAGCCCGAAGAACCCTCGGGAGGCGAGGAGCCGACCGCGTATTGCGAGCCGCCAAGAAAGGGCGCCATGCGCGCGACCAACGAGTCGGGCAGTTGATTGTTTTTGGCCATTTCGAGCAACGCGCCGCGCGCCGAGGGATTGTCGGCAGCCATGCCGGCGAGGGCTTCGGCCGCCGGGTTTTGCATGGAGCCGGCCGCCCCCTGCGCCATTTGGATGAGGCCGGTCATGCCCGAGCCATTGGGCAGATTGGCCAGGCTGATCGCCGTGTAGTAGGGCCATTTGCCGGCGTATTGGGTGATGTCGGCGGAGACGTCGACGCCGTTGGCGGCTTGCGCGTTGAGAAGCTGGAACAGCGGGCCAACGTCGACCGCCGTCCCGGGGGCTTGCCCTTGCGCGGCGATTGACAATTGCTGGCGCGCCGCCCCGAGAATCTGCTCCTGGAATTGCGGCCCCTGCCCTTCCAGCGCCTTGGACAACGCGACCAGATCGGTCGGATACGGCGTGGTTTGCAGCGTCTGGGTGAGCGCTTCCAGGGAATCGGCGCCGCCAATCTGCGCGAGCGCGTCAATCAGCGCCGAACGCAAACTCGGATAACCGAGCGAATTGCCGCCTTGCAGGGAATTAAAGTTGACGTCCTGGTTCTTGCCGAGAATCTCGCGGATGAGAGGCGTGGAGGCCGAGCCTGCGTTAATCAGATCTTGCAGCGATTGTTTCCATTGCTGGGCCTGGGCGGGTGAGAGTTGGGCGCCGGGGGCGACCGCGAGCAGCGCGGCTAGCGATTGTTTCGGATCGGGCGGCGGAGGAGGCGCTTGCTTGACAGCCGGCGCGGGCGCGCTGGGTTGACTGGCGGCGGGCTGACCCGAAGCGGACGGCGGCGCCGTTTCCGATGACGCGGCAGGCGCCGTCTGTTGCGGCGCCGGCTGCGAGGCCGCGGACTCCACCGGGATCGCGCCCGGAGCAGTCGGCGGCGGCTGGAACATTTTGTAGGTGACAGCGACGCCCACAATTAAAATCCCGGCGACAACGGCGATGGCGACTGGCGAAACGCCGCGCTCGTCCTCTTTCTTTGCGGACTGCTTTGGAACGGATTTCGGGGACAACTTGCTCACCGGCGGGATTTTGCCGGGCTTGTCACCGCAAAGCAAGCCGCCCATACTCGGGCCGAATGAAAACAGGTGAATTCCCGGCGCGCCGGTTGATGGCCGCGGTTGCCGTCATCATCGTCGCCGTCGGGGTGATCGCCCTGGTTTACACCAGCGCGGTGTCCACGGCCCCGCCGCAAATGACCCCCGAAAACGCCGTGCATATCATCGCCGCGGCGCAGTTGCTCACGCACGATTTGCGCCTGACGGGCCGCCCGGTCCCACAGGCGGTCACGCTGGCGCAGCTTGTGGATCTGAAATACCTCGCGCCTTCGGACGCCGAGCCCTTCAAGGGAACCGACGCCGCGATTTCATTGGTGGCGACGAATGACCCCAAAAAGGCCGTTCTCATGCGCGTTCGCATGCCCGACGGCAACGACCTGGTGCTCTTGGGCGACGGAAGCGCGCAAGAAATCTCGCGCGATTCCAAAGAGTTTCAATAAGCGGACTGGACGCCTTTGATGGACCGCTTGCGCATCCACGGCATGAGGCCCCGCAGGCGCTGGCCGACTTTTTCGATCGAGTGTTTTTCGCCCGCCTTGAGCAGCGCGTTGTATTTCTTGTAGCCGCCGTTGTATTCGGCGACCCACCCTTTGGCGAACTTGCCGGACTGAATGTCCTTGAGCGCCGCCTTCATCCTCTTCTTGACGCTGGCGTCGATGATCTTCGGCCCGACGGAGACGTCGCCCCACTTGGCCGTCTCTGAGATCGAGAAACGCATGCCGCTGATTCCCGCCTCGTTCATCAGGTCGGCGATCAGCTTCAATTCATGCAGGCACTCAAAGTAAGCCATCTCCGGCTGGTAACCGGCTTCCACGAGCGTCTCGTAACCGGCCAGGATGAGCGCCGAGGCGCCGCCGCACAGCACCGTCTGCTCGCCAAATAAATCCGTTTCCGTCTCCTCCTTGAAGGTTGTCTGGATGACGCCGGCGCGTGTGGCGCCAATGCCTTTGGCCCAGGCGAGCGCGATTTGCTTGGATTTCTTGCCCGGATCCTGAAACACGCCAATCAACGCCGGCACGCCTTTGCCCTCTACAAACTGCCGCCGCACGATGTGCCCGGGGCCCTTGGGCGCCACCAGAATCACATTGATGTTTTTCGGCGGCACGATCGTCTTGAAATGAATCGAAAATCCGTGCGAAAAAAGCAGCGTCTTGCCGGGCGCGAGGTTTGGCGCAACGTCCTTTTCGTAGACCTTCGCCTGTTTGGTGTCCGGCAACGCCACAAAAATCACGTCCGCCCGGCGCACCGCTTCAGCCGTGCTGACGACCTCGAATCCGTGCGACTCGGCGACCGGCTTGGACTTGCTGCCTTCGTAGAGGCCGATGATGACCTTGCAGCCGCTGTCCTTGAGATTGAGCGCGTGGGCGTGCCCTTGCGAACCGAAGCCGAGAACGGCGAGGGTCTTGTTCTGCAGATATTTCAGGTCCGCGTCGTTGTCGGAATAAACTTTAGCTGGCATAGATAATAGTGGATGTGCGCCTGGTTTATTTTCGGGCCAGGGCGATCTTACCCGTCCGGGTCAATTCCAAGACCCCGAAGCCTTCCATCAAATGAAGGAACTTTTCAATTTTGCTTTCGTTGCCCGTAATCTCAATGGTCAGGCTCTCCGCCTGAACATCGACGATTTTGGCCCGGAAAATGTCCGTGATTTGCATGATCTCGGCGCGCGCCTTGGCGTCCACCCCCACGCGCACAAGAACCAGCTCCCGGTCGATGAAATCGGACTCCCGAAAATCATGGACCTCCAGGACGTTCACCAATTTGTTCAATTGCTTGACAATCTGGTCCAGCGTGGCGTCGTCCCCGCGCGTAACGATGGTCATGCGGGACACATCCGCGTCGTGGGTCGGGGCGACGTTGAGAGTGTCAATATTATAGCCGCGTCCGCTGAAAAGCCCGGCGATCCGCGTCAGCGCGCCGAACTTGTTCTCCACCAGCACCGATATTGTGTGTCGCATATAGAGCAAAAAACCCGCGTCCCAGAGGAACGGCGGGCGACCTGAGTGTCAGACAATTGGCCCAGGCCGCGTTAGTCGACGACTACGCGAAGCGCTGCAACCAGACTGACCCGTTGATTCATTGCCGGGGAAAATAACAAACCAGCCGCGCCGCGGTCAACAGTCAATTTTCTTGCCGAATAAGCTCCCGCCGCTTCAAGCCAATTCGAGAGTGCGGACATCATCCGTGGCCTTCCGCTTTGCGTCCTCGCGTCTGTCCTCCATTAGCAACAAGATCGCCTCTTTTAAACTCTGCGCGCATTCTTCGGGCGTGCGCCCTTGTCCGTTTGCTTCCGGCAGCTCAGGACAAAATCCCACATACCATTCCCCCTCGTGATGAAGCTCAACTGACAGTTTGACATCCACAACCAGACCCTGGCCCATCCCGTCTCGAAGGTCGAGCTTTTATGCCAGGGTCTGTCGCGACGCATCGAGCAACGCGATCACTTGCTCTCTCTTAACGCTCGGAAAACCCTCGAGAAAATCGTCGATCGAATCCCCGCCCTCCAGATGATCAAACAGACTTTGAGCCGGCACGCGCGTGCCGATAAAGACTGGCGTGCCACCGAGAACCTCGGGATCAGAATGAATAATGGCTTCCGAACTCATGCCACCACCGTAAGCCGTCGAACACCCCGTTTCAAGAGCGCAGAAACGCCTTAATCTTTCCTTCGACAGCCATGTCCATTTTTGATGAGCGGCGGGGCGCCGGACGGTGATGAGGCTTTCGACGACAGTAGCTACGTAATTCAGTTTGACGTAAACGACCGAGTGCGCCTTATAGGGTTTAAGCTCGGGCCAAACAAATCTGATTGGCATCATGACCCGGCTACGCTTCGAGACGTCTGGCTGGCTGCACCGGGCCGGGCGATTTCTCTGAGTTCTTTGAGTTCTTTTGCGGCTCACAGCTTCCCTCCGTTCCCTCCGCGATCTCCTGTTCAAA
>Ga0265338_10003108_pt1 | contig 23754 bp, 35 predicted proteins | sample 42126metaG_FD_193579 | JGI IMG/M metagenome (GOLD analysis project Ga0265338, IMG submission 193579) | Rhizosphere microbial communities from Carex aquatilis grown in University of Washington, Seatle, WA, United States - 4-21-26 metaG | ecosystem: Host-associated > Plants > Roots > Rhizosphere... | reverse complement strand
CCGCACCTGACCGTCTGGTTCCACCAGCACCTCGACATGGTCTGGGCGTCAGGCGGCGACCGGCGGATCGAGAAGGTGTTCGCCCGCGTCTCCGGACTCCCGTACCACCCGATGCCGCAGCTCGCGGGAAGCGCGATCTCGTGGCAGAACAACACGCTGCGCGACACGACCGCGTTCGCGGCGGAGCTTCCGGCGGGCCAGGCATCGCCCGCGGCTGTCAAACGCTACGTCGCGGCCGTCCTCGCGGCGGCGCACGCTCCCTAGGACGCGACGAGCGACGCGAGCCGCTCGATGCCGACGTCGATCTGCTCCTCCGAGACCATGCTGAAGGAGAGACGGACGTTGTCGCCGCCGCGGCCGTCCGGGAAGAACGGTGCGCCGGGGACGATGCCGATGCCCTGCTCGACGGCGTGCCGCGCGAGGTCGACTGCGTCGACACCGGCCGGCAGCGTCAGCCACGAGAAGAAGCCGCCCTCGGGACGCGTCCACCGCACTCCCGCGGGCATCGTCCGCTCCAGCGCGGCGAGCATCCGCTCGCACTTGCGCCGGTAGAGCTTTCGCGACAGCACGAGCTGCTCCTCGATCCAGCCGCGGCGGACGTACTCCTCGAACAACCGCTGGCCGAGCGCGGCCGCGCACTGGTCGGTGTTCTGCTTCGCCACGACGAGCTGCGCGGACACCTCCGCCGGGCCGACCGCCCAGCCGAGCCGCACGCCGGGGAAGAACGTCTTCGACGTCGTGCCGGCCTGCACGACCGCATCCGGCGCGAGGCTCCACAGGCTCGCCGCCGCGTCGTCCGCGAAGCCGAGCTCGCGGTAGGCGACGTCCTCGACGATCAGGAAGCCGTGACGGCGCGCGAGCTCGACCAGCGCCGTGCGCCGCTCGCCGGACAGGCTGACGCCGGCCGGATTCTGGTGATCCGGGATCACGTAGAGGAGCTTCGGGCGCAGCCCCGCCGTGAGCTGCCGCTCCAGCTCGTCTACCTGGAGCCCGTGCTCGTCGATCGGCACCGCAACGACCTCGGCCTCAAAGCTGCGGAATGCCATGATCGCGCCGAGATACGTCGGCGCCTCGACGACGACCAGATCGCCGCGGTCGAGGAACGACTTGCCGACGAGCTCGAGCGCCTCCATGCCGCCGCTCGTGATCAGCAGCTCGTCGCCGCCCGGGCGGCGGCCCTGCAGCGTCTCGATCCGGCCGGCGAGCGCGTCGAGCGGACCGGCGAGCCCGCGCGTCGGCGCGTACTGGAACGCCTGCGCCTCGCCCGCCGCAGCGAACTCCGCCAGGAGCGCCGACGCGCGCTCGCGCGGGAACGTCAGCGGATCCGGAAACCCTCCCGCGAACGAGATCAGGTTCGGCACCCCGAGGAACGCGAGTACCGCGGCGATCCCCTCGCCGACGTCCCCGCGCGTGCGCTGCGCGAAGAGCGAGTCCCAGCGCCGCGACTCCGGCGTCACTGCCATGGCCGGACTATAGAGGCGTTACTCGAGCCCGACGTTGAGGCTCGGATAGCGCGGCGTGACGAGCGAGTAGTACGCCTGCGTCTGCGCGTGGTAGCGGATCGTGTACGCGAGGACGTTGCGCATGCCCTCCGGCATCTTCCCCGTGAACAGGCACACGAACCACGCGAAGAACGCGATGATCTCGATCAGGTAGTTCATGGCGCCGGAGAGGATCAGCGCCGGGATCGCCAGGATGATCCGGAAGAAGACCGTCCAGCGGTTCTGGTCCTCCGGCGGGGCCACCTGAAGGTCGATCGGGTACGTACCCTCGGCGCCGGTGAACCCCGGGAACGGGTTCGCCGTCAGCGTCGCGTACGCGTAGACGTGCACCTGGTAGCGCACGTAGTGCGCAAGGAAGTTGTGGATCCCGTCCGGCACGCGCTTCGTGAACAGCGCTGCGAACCACGCGATGATGTGCGCGACGAAGGCGGCGATTCCCCACAGCATCAGCCAGATGAACGGCAGGATGGACAGGAGCCCGCGGAAGAACACCGTCAGCCGGCTGCGCCGGAGATCGTCGGTGACGACGAGGGTGATCGGATGCTCCATCGCGCGGGAGTGTAGGACCGGGAACGGATGCCGTCGTCCCGTTTCGGCGCTACGCTCACGGTGTGCCCGTCGAGATCTTCTATTGCCCCGTCTGAAGCGGCTACGACGTCCGGGCCGCGAGTCTCGCGGCCGAGTTGAACGACGAGGGTTTCAAGGCATCGATCAGCGCGGGCAGGAGCGGACAATTCGACGTCGTCAGCGACGGGACGCTCGTCTACTCGAAGGACGAGACGCACCGCTTTCCCGAGCCCGGCGAGGTGCTCGGGCTGCTGCGGGGCTGACGCTCGCAGCGGCGGCGCTCGCGCTCGCCGGCTGCGGCGGCGGAAGCCTCTCGCACGGCGATCTCGTCAAGCGCGCCGGCGCGATCTGCTCGGCGTATCTCGCGCAGTCGGGCGAGCCGGTGCCGCGTCCGCGCTCGTACGCGCAGGTCGCCGCGTTCGCGAATCGCACGCTGCCGCTCTACACGGCCGCGCTGCGCAAGCTCGAGGCGCTGAAGCCGTCGCACGGAGACGCGGCGAGCTTCGGCGTATGGCTCGCAGCCGACCGCCGCGCCGCGACGGCTCTGCGGGACCTGGGTCTCGCCGGACTGCGGCACGACTTTCCCGGGACCTCGGATGCCGTCAACCGGCTCCAGGAAGCCGCGCTCGCCAGCCGCGGCGCGGCGGAGGACCTCGGCGTCACCGCATGCGCGGCCGGATAGCTAGGTGCCGCTGAAGTTCGGCGGCCGCTTCTCGACGAACGCGGCCACGCCCTCGCGAAAATCCTCGGTCTGCGTCGCCGCAGACTGGAGCTGCGCCTCCATCTCCAGCTGCTCCTCGAGCGTCGCCGTCTCGGCGTGGTCGAAGAGACGCTTCGTCATGCCGATGGCGAGCGTCGGACCGGCCGCGAGCGTCGCCGCGTACTCGGCCACGCGCGCCTGGAGCGCGTCCGTCTCGACCACCTCGGAGACGAGCCCCCACTCCAGAGCCTCCGCTGCGGTGAGCCGACGATTCGACGACATCCACTCGAACGCGCGCGACGCGCCGAGCAGCCGGTGGATGAAGTGCGTGCCGCCCGCGTCGGGGACGAGGCCGATCCCGGCGAACCCGGGCACGAACGCCGCATCGGCTGCGGCGATGCGGATGTCGCACGCGCAGGCGAGCGAGAGGCCGGCGCCGGCGCACGCGCCCTTGACGGCCGCGATCACGGGCTTCTCGAGCGCGCGGATCGCAAGCACGTTCGGGTGGTACGTCGCGTGCAGCGCCTCGCGGATGTCCGGCAGCTCCTGGAACTCGGACAGATCCTGTCCCGCGCAGAAGCCGCGCCCGGCGCCGGTCAGCACGACAGCCCGCACCCCCGGGTCCGCAGCCTCTTTCAGCGCAGCGCGCAGGCCGGCGTGCATCGCACGGTTGAACGCGTTGATCACGTCCGGGCGATTCAGCGTGATCGTCTGGACGGCGCCCTCGCGGGCGACCTCCACCTCGGCCATCGTAAGAGCCTACAGCGGGAGCGCGCCCGGGCGGACGCGCTCCCTGTCCGGAGGAGACCGGACGTTTTAGCTAGCTAGTGCGTGAAGATGGGGAAGTGCCTGCGCTCGAAGCGGTGCTTCCTGACGTGCCTCGCGCGCATCTTCCGGACAACCGGCACGAGAACGATCGACAGGACCGCGAGCGACTCGACGCCGCGCACGAGCCGGTGCTTGATCAGCTCCGCGTGCTCCTTCTTCTCCTCGCCCATCAAAGACCTCCTGGGTTGCTGAGACTCAGCCTCCGACTGCCCGCGCGCCCGACCATCGGTGATTCCCCGGAGGAACGCTACGGCTGGGCGGAGGCCGCGTGGGCGAGCCCGGCCAGGGCGTCGTAGTCGCTCGTCCGCGCCTGGTCGGCGAGGAAGACGGAGAACCCCGGCGCGCCGTCGGTCTGGAGCAGCGGCACGTAGTTCGCCGCCGGGTAGTGGCCCCAGACGCCGATCACCGGATGCACCTGGTCGGCCGTCCAGCCGGCCCGCAGCGCGTGCGCCACCGTCAAATCCGGACGGTAGACCTTGTACTTGTTGTAGTAGGCCTCGGGCAGCAGCTGGAAGCCGGCGTTCCGCCAGGAGGCGTAGTCGATCGGGAGCACGTAGGGAGCGACCGCGGCGCCGAGCGTCACGAGCGCGGCTGGAAGCGTCGGATCGAGATCGCGGAAGACGTCGACGAAGTTCGCGGATCGCCAGCCGCCGCGCTGATTCGACTCGTACGACCGCTCCGCGTTCGCGATGTAGAAGTCGAGGCCGTACTGCTGAATCTGCAAGTGCGCGAGCACCGCATCGACGAGCGGGTACTTCCCTTCGACGCCCCAGCCGCCGACCGCAAGGCCGTCTGCGCGGAAGACGTCGACCCACATCGGATCGAGATCGATCGCGGTGCCCTCGTTGATCTTCAGCGCGACCCAGGAGAAGCCGTCGCGGCGGAGCTCCTCGCCGAGCGCCCACGGTCCCGGGAAGTTCTCGGGATTGTCGATGAAGACGCCGGCCCCGTCGAAGACGTTCGGTGGCGCGTCCGCGCGTGCGGAGCCCGCAAGCGCGCACGCACAGAGCACCGCGGCCACGATCGCGAGTCGGATCCGCATCTATCGCCCCTTGAAGTCGGGCTTCCGTTTCTCGACGAACGCGTTCAGCCCCTCGTCCGCGTCCTCCGAGGCTCGGGCGAGGTTGAAGGAGCGGCGCTCGAGCTCGACGCCGGTTGCGAGCGGAGCCTCGAACGCGGCGTCGACCGCCTCCTTCGCGAGCCGCACCGCGATCGGGCCCTTCGCGGCGATCTCGGCGGCGGCGCGCTTCGCCTCGACGAGCCACATTTCCTTCGCCACGACCCGTGCGACGAGCCCGAAGTCGCGCGCCTCGCGCGCCGAGATCATCCGGCCGGTGAGGATCATGTCCATGGCGAGCGCCTTGCCGACGGCGCGCGTCAGCCGCTGCGTGCCGCCCGCGCCGGGAAGGACGCCGAGGTTGATCTCCGGCTGCCCGAACCGCGCCGACTCGGACGCGACGATCAGGTCGCAGAGCATCGCCAGCTCACAGCCGCCGCCGAGACAGAACCCGGAGACTGCCGCGACGATCGGCGTGCGCACGCTGCGGATCCGGTCCCAGCGCTCGAGCCGCCGGCTCTCGTAGAGCGACACCGGCGTCGACGCGGCGAGCTCGCCGATGTCTGCGCCGGCGGCGAAGGCACGCTCGCCGCCTCCGAGCACGATCGCGCGGATCTCGGGATCCTCGTCGAGCTCCTCGAGCGCGGCGACGACGGCGTCCATCAGCTCGGCGGAGAGCGCGTTGAGCGCCTTCGGCCGGTTCATCAGCACAACGCCGACGCGGCCGTCGCGCTCGACGCTCACGAGTCCGTCAGCCATCGCGGCGCTCGAGGAACGCGCGGATCGCGTCCTTCGCCTCGTCGTTCACCATCGACAGCGACAGCCAGTCGCGCGCGTGCCCGATCGTCTCGTTCCACGAGATGTCGCGCCACCAGTTCAGCTGCTGCTTCGTGTACCGGATCGTCTGCGGCAACTTCGTCGCGAGCTTCTCGACGAGCTCGTCGACGACGACGTCGAGCTGGTCGCGCGGGCAGACTCGGTTGACGAGTCCCCACTCGAGCGCCTGCTGCGCGGGAACCTCTTCGCAGAGGAACAGGATCTCGCGTGCGCGGCGGTCGCCGGAGAAGATCGGCAGCCATTGCGTGGCGCCGCCGGCCGGAACCGATCCGTGTTCCGGCCCGACGTGGCGGATGAACGCGTCGTCCACCATCACGGCGAGGTCGCACGCCATCTGCAGCTCGTTGCCGCCGCCGACGGCGATGCCCTGGATGCGCGCGACCGTCGGCTTGCCGATCTCGCGGAGCCGGTCGTGCATGTCCTTGAACGCGCCGAACCACTTCCAGTACTCGCGCGGATTGTCGACGAGCTCCGCGCCCCAGCTGCGCAGATCCGCGCCGACGCAGAACGCGCGTCCCTCGCCGGTGACGACGACGACGCGGATCGCGTCGTCCCAGCTCGCGTCCTCGCACGCGCGCGCGATCTCGCGGAGCATCCGGAAGTCGAACGCGTTCAGCACCTCCGGACGGTTGAGCGTGATCGTCGCGCGGTGACCGGACTTCTCGTACCGGATCCGCTCGAAGCCGAGCTCGGACGGATCGAGCGGCGCCGGTGAGTCCGGCTCAGCCAACGTTGGCGAAGTAGATGCTGCTCGAGTAACCCATCTTCTCGGCGTCGGCGCCACACGCGGCGAACTCCTCGCTCGACGCGCCCGCCTTGAACGCCTCCGCATCGGGAAACTCGAACTCGGCGTAGTACCCGAGCTCGTCGCCCTTGATCGTCCGCGTCACGGGACCGTGACGGAAGACCGAGTTCGGGACCTTCAGGCAGAGCTCGACGTGCTCCGCGTACCGCGCCGGATCCGGCACCTGCTCGTACACCACGAAAGCGCGAACCATCACTCATCCCTTCCGTCGGTTGCGCAGGGAGCCTAACGCGAAGTACCTTCGAGCCACCGCAACGAGAGGAGCCGCATGGCAGGGGAGATCGTCCACATCGAGTATCCGTGCCAGGACGTCGACCGGGGACAGAAGTTCTGGAGCGGGCTGTTCGGCTGGGAGTTCGGCGACGCGATGCCGGGGATGGACTACCGGATGGCGCGCACGGGGGAGAGCTCGGGCGCGGCCGTCTTTCCGTCCGACGACCGCGGGCATCCGAACTACTACTACGACGTGCCGGACATCGCCGCGGCGAGCGCGAAGGTGCGCGAGCTCGGCGGCGAGGCGGGAGACAAGTCGCCGGTTCCGACCCACGGCTGGTTCGCCGCGTGCAAGGACAGCGAGGGCAACGCCTTCAGCCTCTGGCAGAGCGACACGTCGGCCGCGTGAGATCTGGGGGAACCGCCCGGTTCCCCCAGATCATCCACCTGCGACTCGACAATCGCAGGCCGAATAGATTAGGCGGGTGTCCGGCTCGGCACTCGCCGTCGTCCTTTGCGTCTTCGCGGGTTTGGCAGGCGCCGTTCAGGTGGCCGTGATGGCCGGCCTCGGCGACCGCATCGGCGTCGCGGAGGCGATCGCGTTCGCAACGGTGCTCAGCGCGGTGCTCGCGGTGGCGGCGCTCCTCGTCCTCGAGCACAGCCTCGACGCATTCGCGCAGGCGGTGCATCAGCCGTGGTGGCTGCTCCTCGGCGGCGTCATCGGCCTGTTCATCATGCTGGGGATCACCTACGGCGGCTCGCAGATCGGCATCGCGGCGACGGTCGGGATCCTCATCGCCGGCCAGCTGATCATGGGCGCGGCCATCGACCGCTTCGGACTGTTCGGCTCGAAGCAGATTCCACTGGCGTGGCCGCGGCTGGTCGGGATCGTGCTGCTCGGCGCGGGCGCCGTGCTGTCGCTGCGGAAGTAGCTGCGGCCGACGCGCCTCTAGTCGAAGTCGAAGCGGGTCGCGCTCTGCGGATAGTCGCGCTCACGCCACGCGTATGCGCGGCGCGGCGGCACGCGATACCAGCCGTCGCCGCCGGCTTCGGGACGGAACGCGTACTTGACGTCGTACTCGTCGATCACCTCGACGGTCGCCTCCGTCGGCTCGGCGACGCCTTCGAGCAGCACCACCTCGTCGCCGCTCTCCAGGTGGACGACGACGCGCGGATCGGCGGCGAGGTTGCGCGCCTTCCGCGACTCCGCACCGGTGCTGAACACGAAGGCGTCGTCGCGCCAGAGCCCCCACACCGGCATCGCATGCGGCCCGCGCTCCGTCGACGACGTCGCGATCCAGTAGTTGTGCGCGACGGCGAGCCGCTCGACGGCCCAGCTCCAGGCCAGCATCCCCTCGGTGTCCGTCGTGATCCCGTAGCCGGGAAACCCGGCCCGGCTCGCCCGCGGCTCGTTCATTCCCCTATGACTACAGGAACGGGCGCGGGCGAGGGCTTCGCCAGCGGCGAGCGGGCGAGCAGCGCGAACGACGACTCGACGATCGGACCGACGAGGAAGGCGAAGGCGACCGTTCCGATGCCGAAGGTTCCGCCGAGCGCGATCCCGATGACGAGCGCGCAGAGCTCGAGCACGCCGCGGACGACTCCGACGCGGAAGCCGGTCCTCCGCGCGCCGACGAGCATCAGCGTGTCGCGCGGGCCCGCGCCGAGGTCGGCGCCGATGTAGAACGCCGTCGCGGGGCCGATCAGCCAGATCCCGACGACGAGCAGCGGGATCCGCGTGGCGAGACCGTCGTGCGCGAGCGCCGTGACCGCGCCGATCGACGTCAGCACCTGGATGAACGTGCCCACCAGAACCGCGTTTGCGACGGTGCCGATCCCGGGCGGCCCGCCGAGCGCCCACGCGACGCACAGCACCGTCAGCCCGACGGCGACGTTCGCCATCCCGAACGACAGCGGCGTGTGCTCGGACAGGCCCTGGTTGAGCACGTCCCACGGCGACAACCCGAGCTTCGACTCGAGGATCATCACGATCCCGACGGCGAAGAGGAACAGTCCGAAGACGAGGCTCGCCGAGCGGGCGGCGTAACCGCCGCGCACCCGCGGGTGGGTGCGGTGCGCAGCGGCGGAAAGGCGCATCCCCCGGAACCTAGCGGTTGACGGCCGCCCGAGCTCTCCGGGACAATCGGATCCCAGACGCAGGGTTCCATCTGCTAGTTTCGAACTGGAACGGCGTATCGGATCCGAGCGAGAGGAGCTGACGATGTCGGGCACGATCCACGTGGAGGCGGCTCGCATCCCGGACCGTGACCGGCTCCTCGAAGAGCTCGAGGCGCACGGTCTCGAGGCAAGGGCGGTCGACGAGGTGTCGATCGAGGTGCCGTGCGACGGCGACGAGCAGCAGGTCTCCGACGACGTCTTCCACCAGGTCGAGGACGTGATCATGCTGATCGGTGCGTCCTTCGTGCCGATCAAGCACGACGGCGTGATCTACATCAGGCCGCCGGTCGGCTGATGTCCTTGCGCAAGTGCCCGAATCCGCTTGCGCGGATTCCGGCACGCGCGTAGATCCCTGAAGCCGGCCGCGTTCGCGGCCGGGCGGTTCCGTCTCGCCGCTACGAGCGCTCGAACAGGGCCGCCTGGCCCTGCCCGACGCCGACGCACAGGGTGGCGAGGCCGTAGTGGCCGCCGCGCCGGCGCAGCTCGTGCAGCAGCGAGACGACGAGCCGCGCGCCGCTCATACCGAGCGGATGCCCGATCGCGATCGCGCCGCCGTTCACGTTCACGATCGCCGGGTCGAGCCCGAGCTCGCGCACGACTGCGAGGCTCTGCGATGCGAACGCCTCGTTCAGCTCGACCAGGTCGATCTGGCCGACCTCGATGCCGGTGCGCGCGAGCAGCTTCTGCACCGCGGGGATCGGCCCGATGCCCATCACGCGCGGATCGACGCCGGCGACCGCGCTGCCGACGAACGCGCCGAGCGGCTCGACGCCGAGCTCGCGCGCCTTCTCCTCGGACGCAATCACGAGCGCGGCCGCGCCGTCGTTGATCCCCGACGCGTTCCCCGCGGTGACGGTGCCTCCGGCGCGGAAGGCGGGCTTCAGCGTGCCGAGCTTCTCGAGCGTGGTGTCCGGACGCGGATGCTCGTCGCGGACGACGTCGCCGACGGGGACGAGCTCGTCGTCGAAGCGGCCCGCTTCAGCGGCGGCCGCCCACCGCTGCTGCGACTGGAACGCGAACGCGTCCTGGTCCTCACGCGAGATGCCCCAGCGGTCGGCGACGTTCTCGCCGGTCTCGCCCATCGACTCCGGAGGGAACCGCTCCGCGAGCTTCGGATTCGTGAACCGCCAGCCGAGCGTCGTGTCGTAGAGCGTGCGGTCGCCGCGCGGATACGCAGCCTCCGGTTTCGCCGTGACGAGCGGTGCACGGCTCATCGACTCGACGCCGCCCGCGACGAACAGGTCGCCGTCCCCGGCGACGACGGCGTGGCACGCCGACGAGACCGCGGCGAGGCCGGAGGCGCAGAGGCGGTTCACGGTCACGCCCGCGACGGAGTCCGGTAGGCCGGCCAGCAGCGCAGCCATCCGCGCGACGTTGCGGTTGTCCTCGCCGGACTGGTTCGCCGCGCCGAAGTAGACGTCTTCGATCTGCGCCGCGTCGACGCCCGCGCGCGAGACCGCCTCGCGGATCGCAAGCGCCGCGAGATCGTCCGGGCGCACGCCGGCGAGCGCGCCGCCGTACCGGCCGATCGGCGTGCGGACTCCTGCGATGACGACTGCGCGCGGCACGAGCGGAGCGTATCGGCCCGCGGTTACTCGACGAACTCGACGCGGATCGGCACCTCGTACGCACCGGACGCCTCGGCGCGCGCGAACAGCTCCCGCACCGCCTCGCGCCCCTCGTCGCCGTAGTCCTGCGTGAGCTCGTTCACGTACATCTCGATGAAGCGGTCGCCGCGCGTGTCGTCGAGACCGCGACCGAACGTGAGGGCGTAGTCGAGCGCCTCGGCGCGGTGCTCGAGCGCGGCGTCGATCGACGACCGCAGCACCTGCGAGAGCGACCGCACCGTCTCGGCGCCGAGATCCCGGCGGACGACGTTCGCCCCGAGCGGCAGCGGCAGCCCCGTCTCCAGGAGCCACCATTCGCCGAGGTCGAGACACTTGACCAGACCCTCGTCCGCGTACGTGAGCTGGCCTTCGTGGATGACGAGCCCGGCTCGCGCCGAGCCCGACGACACCTCGTCGAGGATCTTGTCGAACTGCAGCGCCCGCACGCGGACGTCCGCGCCGAGCGCCATGCGCAGCACGAGATACGCGGTCGTCAGCGACCCGGGGATGACGATCTCCTCCTCGCGCAGCCGGTCAAGCGTCATCGGCTCGCGCGCGACGACGATTGGCCCGTATCCGGAGCCGAGGCTCGCGCCGTGCGGCAGCAGCATGTACCGGTCCTGCACGAGCGGGTACGTCGCGATCGAGATCGCGGTCACCTCGAGCCGGCCTTCGAGCGCCCATTCGTTGAGCGTCTGGATGTCCTCGGTGACCGGCTCGAACTCGAATCCGCGCGTGTCGACGGCACCCGACGCGAGCCCCCAGAACATGAAGGCGTCGTCGGGATCGGCGCTGAATCCGACGCGGATCAGCATGGCTCCGGACACTAGCGGCGTACACTCATAGCGTGCCGCAGGAGGCGCTCACCGAGTCGATCCAGCACTACCTCCGCGAGATCTACAAGCTCGGACAGACCGAGCCGCGCGTTTCCGTGACCGCGCTCGCGCGCGCGCAGGAGGTGTCGCCCGCGTCCGCCAGCGCGATGGTGAAGAAGCTCGCCGCGCTCGGGCTCGCCGAGCATGCGCCGTATCGCGGTATCTCGCTCACGCCGAAGGGCGAGCGCGTCGCGCTCGAGGTGATCCGCCATCACCGGCTGCTCGAGCTCTATCTCGCGAAGACGCTCGGCGTCGACGTCGAGGACGTCCACGACGAGGCCGACCGGCTGGAGCACGCGATCTCCGAGGAGCTGGAGGCGCGGATCGACCGCGCGCTCGGCTTCCCGACGCACGACCCGCACGGGGACCCGATCCCCGACGCGAACCTCGAGTGGCCGCAGCGCGCGTCGCGCTAGCGACCGAAGAACCAGGCCTCGAGCGGCTTCAGGCACTCGTCGCGCCTGAACGGGCGCAGATGCTCGGCGTGGCCGTCCTGCTCCGAGACCGTGAGGTCGTCCTCGAGCGCCGCGTTCGCCTCGTCGAGCGCGTCGTCCAGCTCGTAGCCCTCGAAGATGTAGTCCTCGGGACGCGGCGCCGTGCCGTTGCGGAGCTCGGGGCTCACTGCGCGGCCGACGGCCCAGAGCGCGCCTTCCTTGCGCTCGATCCACACGACGATCCGTTCCGGATTTCCGGCGTCGTCGACCCCGTGGAGCACCCGCTCCGCGAACCGACCGTGGTCGGACGAGGCGGTCACAACTCGACTATACAATCGATCCAGTGGCCAAGCTCGGCAGCGTCCTGAAGTCGCCGTTCTCGTTCCTCTTCCCCGGATCGGCGAAGGAGGATCGCGTGGCGACGTACGTGATCCGCGAGCACGCGGGCGGTCGCGGGCTCGAGGAGATCCTCCAGGATCACTACGTCCAGAACCGGTTGACGCCGCAGCAGCAAGCGCGCCTTCTCGACCGGCCGGACGTGGTGCAGTCGATCGGCGCGGACACCGTCGCAGCCGTGCGCAGCGACCTCTAGAGGTCGCGCCCGACGCCCAGCTTCCGGGCCCGCGCGACCACCTCGGCAGCGACCGCGACGTCCCACGCCGCGAGTCCGTTCGACTTGAAGACGACGATGTCGTCGTCGGACTGGCGGCCGCGCAGCTCCCCGGCGACGACCTCCTGGAGCTCGTGCACCTCGAGCCAGTCGAGCACGCCGCTCTCGACCGGCTCGACGAGGTCTGCAGACTCGAGCCGCGCGTCCTCCACCGAGTCGCAGCAGACGAAGGTCGCCCGCTCCAGCACGACGTTGTCGAGCTCGCGCCGCCGCAGGTCGTTCGCGCCGACGGCGCAGACGAGCGCGCCCGCGCGGAGCCACTCGCCGCGCAGCACCGGGTCGGACGAGCCGGTGACGGTGACGATGATGTCGCAACCGGCCGGATCGCTGTTGCTCCTCCCCGGCACCGCGTCGAAGCGGTCGCAGAAGTCGGCGAGCCGCTCCGCGGTACGGCAATACGCGACGACGCGCTCGATCGAAGGCACGGCCGCGCGGATGCACTGGACCTGCGTCACCGCCTGCAGACCGCACCCGATCACGCCGAGAGTCGTCGCGCCCGGCCGGGCGAGATGTCGCGCCGCGACGCCGCTCGCCGCTCCCGTGCGGAGCTGGCCGAGCCGGTCCGCCTCGATCACTGCGACGAGCTCCGGCGAGTCGGCGCGGAACAGCAGCACGGCGAACCGCGCGCCGGCGCGGAAGGCCGAGTAGACCTTGGCGCCGGCGTAGCCGAGCTCGAGATCCGCGGCCGCCATGACGGCGAGCCCGCCGGCGTCGAGGCCGAGCCGGTAGCGCGGCCGGTTCTCGACCGACCCGGCCGCCAGCCGGCGGAAGCACGCCTCGATCACGTCCACCGCCTCGTCCGGAGACATCAGCGAGTCGACATCGGACTCCGAGAGATACAGCGGCACGGCCGGATTCTCGCAGCTTGACATGTGACTATTTAGTCACCTATCATCCGCCCATGACCGACGACGGCGACCTCGTCTTCCGAGCCCTTGCGGATCCCACCCGCAGGCATCTCCTCGACCGGCTCTTCGAGCGGGACGGCCGCACGCTCACCGAGCTCGAGTCGGAGCTGGAGATGACGCGCTTCGGCGTGATGAAGCACCTGCGGGTGCTGGAGGACGCCGGCCTCGTCGTCACCCGCCGGTCGGGCCGGGAGAAGCTGCACTACCTGAACCCCGTCCCGATCCGGCTGATCCACAACCGGTGGATCGACAAGTACACGGAGCACCGCGTGTCCGCGCTCGCGGACCTCAAGACCGAGCTGGAGGAGACAGCATGACGACCATGACGCAGACGAACGTCCAGGTGTACCAGGTGTTCATCAAGGCCACCCCGGAGCAGATCTGGGAGGCGATCACGAAGCCGGAGTTCACGGGCCGCTACTTCCACAGCAGCCTCGTCGACTCGACCTTCGAGCCGGGCTCTCCGTACAACTCGTGGTCGCCCGACCGCTCGCAGCTCTGGGTCGACGGCGTCGTGGAGGAGGCCGACCCGCCACGCAAGCTCGTCCACACGTGGCGTGCCCTCTACGACCCCGAGACGGCGGCCGAGGAGCCGAGCCGCGTGACGTGGGAGATCGAGCCTGGCGACGGCGGCGTGTCGAAGCTGATCGTCGTCCACGATCGCCTCGAAGGCGCGCCGAAGACGGCGGCAAGCGTGTCCGGCGCCGGCTGGATGCACGTCCTCAGCGGCCTGAAGACGCTGCTGGAGACGGGCGAGCCGCTGTTCGGCTAGGAGCTACCGCTGTGGCGGGACGATCAGCACCGGGCACGCCGCGTGTTGCGCGCACTGGTGGCTGACGGATCCGAGCAGCAGCTCGCGAAAGCCGCCGAGGCCGCGGGAGCCGACGACGAGGAGGTCGGCGCCCGCGGCCTCTCCGGTGAGGACGCTCACCGCCTGTCCCTCGACCACGACCGACTCGATCTCGACGCCGCCGGCCTGCTCGCGCAGAGTTGCGACGACGGCGACGACCGCCTCCGTCAGAGCGACCCGGAGCTCCTCGCCGAGACGCGCCGCCGAGGACGGCGCAGCGGAGGTGCCGACGAGCGGAGCGGGCACATGCCACGCACCAACGACGCGCAGTGTGGCGTCGCGCCGGCGCGCCTCCTCCAGCGCGACGTGCAGCGCCGCGTCGGCGCCCTGTGAGCCGTCGTACCCGACGACGACGAGGTGCTTAGCGGTGACCGTCATCTGCCACGTCGATGCGCCCGGCAAGATTCGAACTTGCGACCTCTGCCTCCGCAGGGCAGCGCTCTATCCCCTGAGCTACGGGCGCGGCGGAGGACAAGTGTAGCCGGGCTCAGTCCCAATATCAGACACGACGTAGGAGACGGGCCAGGAGTCCGAGCTGCCGCGGCTGCGTCTTGCGCCACTCGTCGCGGCTCGGCAGCCGCCCCTGCGCGCGCGCGGCGGCGACGCACTCCGCGTGCGCGTGGCGACGCCGGGTCGTGTCGCCCTCCGGTGCGATCAGCATGTGCGCGCTCATCGCGTGCAGGCGGTAGCCGCAGAGCGGGCAACGGTACGTGGACGGCTTGCGGTTCTGCGCCCGCCGCACCGTCCACCAGTCGGCCCGCTCAAGTCGCGACATGGTTCAAGTTGAAACGCCGGCGAGCTCGAGCCCCGCGTCTTCAGGCACCTCGACGCGAACGTAGGCGAGCGCGACGACGGAGCCGTCCGCGCGGCGGGCGGCGCTCGTCACCCGGCCGACGGGCTTGCCCTCGTGGACGAGCTCCGCGTCCTGCTCCGGCACTTCGTCGAGCTCGAGAACACGGAGGCCGCGGTTCGGATGACCGCGGTAGTGCAGCCGAGCCACGGGCTCCTGTCCGGGGTAGCAGCCCTTGGTGAAGCTGACGTGCGTCGCGTCGAGCCCGGCTTCCGCCGGAAGGACCCGATCGTCGATCTCGCGCCCCCAGCGCGGCACGCCGGCCTCGATCCTGCGCAGCTCCAGCTCGTCCGCGTCGATCGTCGGCTCGAGCTCCGAGTCGAGCACCTCGACGGCGCCCGGCACGTCGCCCGTCGCGATCCCGTCGACGGACCCGAACACGAGCAGCGACGAGTGCTCCTCCGGCTCGATCTCGCACTGCGCGCGCAGCCGCATCCGCACGAGCAACGACCGCACGGCCTCGCCCAGCTCCGGTTCCGTCAGGAGCAGATAGTCCTCGTCTCCGCGGCGCCAGACGACCACCGGCGCGATCACCCGCGCCTTCGCCGTCAGCAGCAGCGCGGGGCACGCGTCGCCGACTTGCAATGCATCGACGTCGTTCGAGACCATTCGCTGCAGATAGTCCTGCGCGTCCGCTCCGGCCACCCGCACGAAGGCCCGCTCTCGTGTAGCACTATCCATGCGAATTAGTGTAGGAGCCGATGCCACTCTTCCGTTCCAAAGCAGAGGACAAGGTTCGCGCCGCCGGGTTCGACCCGGCGCGGCTCCCGCCGGGCCAGTACCTCACCGAGAAGTGGCCCGTCCTCCACGCGGGCGACGTCCCCGACACCGATCTCGCCGTCTGGGACTTCAAGGTGTGGGGCGAGGTCGAGGAGTCGCTGACGTTGACGTTCGAGCAGCTGAAGGAGCTGCCCTCGACCGACGTGACCACCGACATCCACTGCGTCACGCGCTGGAGCCGCTTCGACGCGCACTTCAAAGGCGTCCACTGGAGCGAGCTGGCTGCGCTCTGCAAGCCGAAACCGAGCGCGCGCTTCGTGATCGCGCACGCGGAGCAGGGCTACACCGCGAACTCGCCCCTGAGCGCGATCGAGGACCCGACCGCGCTGATCGTCTACGAGGCCGACGGCGAGCCGCTCACCCCGGACCACGGCTGGCCGTTGCGGCTGTTCGTCCCGACCAAGTACTTCTGGAAGAGCGCCAAGTGGCTGCGCAGCCTCGAGCTGTCCGCCACCGACAAGCCGGGCTTCTGGGAGCGGTACGGGTACCACAACGACGCCGATTTCTGGAAGGAAGAGCGGTACGGCTTCTAGCCCAGAAAGGACTAAAGCCCAGGTGATGGGCTGCCGATACCTGGGGCACCCACCTCCCCACCCCTAGAGGAAAACGGCGCCGATGGCGCCGTTTTCCTTTTCCGGGGACGCGCCCGGAAACGCGCCCGGAAATGCGAAGGGCCGGCTCGCGCCGGCCCTTCGCCGTACCAGAGCCCGAAGGCTCGTTACATCATCCCGCCCATGTCCGGCATGCCGCCGCCCATCCCGGCGCCGGCCTTCTCGGGCGCCTCGGCGACGATCGCCTCGGTGGTGAGGATGTTCTTCGCGATCGACGCGGCATTCTGCAGCGCCGACCGGGTGACCATGGTCGGGTCGCCGATCCCGGACTTGAGCAGGTCCTCGAGCTCGCCGGTCTCGATGTTGATGCCCCAGCCCGACTTGGCGCCGCGCACCTGCTGGACGATGACGGAGCCCTCGAGCCCCGCATTCGACGCGAGCTGGCGAAGCGGCTCCTCGAGCGACTTGAGGATGATCTGAGCGCCCGTCCTCTCGTCGCCCTCGAGCGAGCCGAGAACGGCGTCCTTGACCGCGTCCGCCGCGTTGATGAGCGCGACGCCGCCGCCCGGCACCTGACCCTCCTCGAGCGCCGCGCGAGCCGCCTGAAGAGCGTCCTCGACACGGTGCTTCTTCTCCTTCATCTCCGTCTCGGTCGCAGCGCCGACCTTGATCACCGCGACGCCGCCCGACAGCTTCGCGAGGCGCTCCTGGAGCTTCTCGCGGTCGAAGTCGGAGTCGGTGTTCTCGATCTCGGCCTTCAACTGCTTGATCCGGCCCTTGATCGACTCGGTGTCGCCGGCCCCGTCGATCAGCGTCGTCGAGTCCTTGTCGACGACGACGCGGCGGGCATGGCCGAGCTGCGACATCTTCGTGTTCTCGAGCTTGAGGCCCATCTCCTCGGTGATGACCTCGGCGCCCGTGAGGATGGCGATGTCCTCGAGCATCCGCTTGCGGCGGTCGCCGAAGCCCGGGGCCTTCACGGCAACCGCCGTGAACGTGCCGCGGAGCTTGTTGACGACGATCGTGGCGAGCGACTCGCCCTCGACGTCCTCGGCGACGATCAGCAGCGGCCGACCGGCCTGGATGACCTGCTCGAGCACGGGCAGGAGATCCTTGACTGCGCCGATCTTCTGGTTGGCGACGAGGATGTACGGATCCTCGAGCACCGCTTCCATCCGCTCGGGGTCGGTGATCATGTACGGCGACAGGTAGCCCTTGTCGAACTGCATGCCCTCCGTGAACTCGAGCTCGAGGCCGAGCGTCTGGCCCTCCTCGACGTTCACGACGCCGTCCTTGCCGACCTTCTCGATCGAGTCGCCGATCACGTCGCCGATCTCGCGCTCCCGCGAGGAGACGGTCGCCACGCGGGCGATGTCCTCCTTGCCGGAGACGTCCTTCGACTGACCCTTGAGGTTCTCGACGACGGCCTCGACGGCCGCCTCGATGCCCCGCTTGAGGCCCATCGGGTTGGCGCCGGCGGCGACGTTCTTCAGGCCCTCGCGGACGATCGCCTGCGCGAGCACGGTCGCCGTGGTGGTGCCGTCGCCCGCGACGTCGTTCGTCGCCGTGGCGACCTCGCGCACGAGCTGGGCGCCCTGGTTCTCGAAGACGTCCTCGAGCTCGATCTCCCGAGCGATCGTGACGCCGTCATTGGTGATCGTGGGCGCGCCGAACTTCTTGTCGAGCACGACGTAGCGCCCCTTCGGGCCAAGGGTGACCTTGACCGCGTCGGCGAGGACGTTGACACCGCGCTCGAGCGCGCGGCGGGCGTCCTCGTTGAACTTCAGCTCCTTGTGAGCCATTTTCTCTTCGTACCTCCGTCTGTTCCTAGGCCTTGGCGGCGACCGGCTTCTTCGACGAGACGACCTTCGCGAGCACATCGCTCTCGCGCAGGATCAGGTACTCGTCGGTGCCGACCTTGATCTCGGTTCCCCCGTACTTGGAGAAGATGACTTCGTCACCCTCGACCACGTCCATGGGGATGAACTTTCCGTTGTCGTCCCGGGGGCCCGGGCCGACCGCGAGGACCTTGCCGCGCTGCGGCTTCTCCTTCGCGGTGTCCGGAAGCACGATGCCGCTGAACGTCACATCCTCTTCATCGAGGACCTCGACGATCAGGCGGTCACCAAGCGGCTTCAGGTTCATGCGCAACGCCTCCTGACTGCTTTTTGTGACACGTCTTGGCACTCTCCACCTGAGAGTGCCAGCGCATTCTATGAGCAAACGACCCTCCATGGCAAACCCGATCGCGCGCAGGCGCCAACTTGTTACAAAGAAGGGGTGGCGCGGGAGTTCTCGGCCGGAGGCGTGCTCGTCCGCAGCGTGGGCGGGCGTCCGATGCTGGCGGCCATCCGCCCGCAGGGCAAGCGGGCAGGCGTCTGGGCGCTGCCGAAGGGGCTCGTCGACCCCGGCGAGTCGCCCGCGGAGACGGCGGTCCGGGAGGTGCGGGAGGAGACCGGCGTGGACGGCCGCCTCGTCGAGAAGCTCGGTGACGTGAAGTACGTCTACACCCGCGACGGCGAGCGGATCTTCAAGATCGTCAGCTTCTATCTCCTCCGCGCCGGACGCGGGCGGATCGGCGAGATCGACGAATCGATGCGTATCGAGGTGGCCGAGGCGCGGTGGCTGCCGCTCGAGGAGGCGCCGCGGCTGCTCGCATACCGCGGCGAGCGCGAGATGGCGGCGCTCGCGTGGGAGAAGATGCAGGCGTGAGCGATCCCGTCTGCGTCGCGGACTTCGAGCGGCTCGCCGAGGAGCGGGTGCCGGAGGAGGTCTGGTGCTACTTCGCCGGCGGCGCCGGGGACGAGGTGACGTTGCGCGGGAACACGGCGGCGTTCTCGCGCTGGCAGCTCCGGCCGCGCATGCTGACGGACGTTGCCGCGGTCTCGGCCGGGACGGAGATCCTCGGGACGCGCGTCTCGATGCCGATCCTCGTCGCGCCGACGGCTCTCCACGCGCTGCTGACCCCGGACGGCGAGCTCGCCACGGCACGCGCGTGCGCCGCCGCGGGCACGCTCATGTGCGTCTCGTCGATCACGTCGAGCCGCCACGCCGAGATCCGCGAAGCCGCGCCGGGGGCTCCGCGCTGGCAGCAGCTGTACGTGCTCGAGGATCGCGGCCTGACCGAGGCGCAGCTCGACGAGGCGGCCGACTGCGGCTACTCCGCCGTCGTCCTCACCGTGGACACGCCGTTCTGGGGACGGCGCGAGCGCGACCTCCGGCTCGGCTTCCGGATCCCGTCCGACCTGCCGCTCCCGTACGTCAGCTCCGACGCGGCCTCCCGCGCCGCCGGAATCGCCTACGTTCCGGTGTCGCCGTCGGTCACGTGGCGCGACATCGAGTGGGTGGCCGAGCGGTCGCGGCGGCCGGTGCTGGTGAAGGGCGTGCTGACGGCGGAGGACGCGTCGATCGCGGTCGACCACGGCGCGGCGGGCGTGATCGTCTCGAACCACGGCGGCCGCCAGCTCGACGGCGTGGCGGCGAGCCTCGACGCGCTGCCCGAGGTGGTGGACGCCGTCGGCGGCCGCGTGCCGGTGCTGATGGACGGCGGCGTGCGTCGCGGCACGGACGCGCTGAAGGCGCTCGCGCTCGGCGCGCAAGCCGTTCTCGTCGGACGTCCCGTGCTCTTCGGACTCGCGGTCGACGGCGAGGCCGGCGCGCGCACGGTGCTCGAGCTGCTCCGGGAAGAGGTGCTTCGCGGTCTCGCGCTCCTCGGCTGCACCCGGCCCGAGGACGTGGTTCGCGCCCACGTTCAGCCCGCCGTCACCTATCATTCATCGGGCTGATCCGGCTTCTCATGGCGGAGCTCTCTGAGCCGATGTACGCGCTGAACTTCTACTCACCCATGGTCGCGGACCAGCTTCGAAGCGGTCGCAAGTCGGCGACGATCCGGCTCGGCGACAAGTCGAGCAAGTACAAGAAGGGGATGGTCGTGCAGGTGCTGTGCGGCGTCCGCTTCGGTGCGCGCGAGCGCGTGTTCGAGGCCGTGATCGACAAGGTCGAGGTGAAGACGCTCGCCGAGCTTTCGCCGCGCGAGATCGAGCACGACAATCCCGAGATCCGGCGCACGGACGAGATGGCGCATTTCCTCGGCCAGCTCTACAACCGCGAGGTCGCCTCCGACGACGTCGTCACGGTGATCCGCTTCTCGCAGATCCTCAACGGCCCAGTGGCAGCTCCCTGGGCCGGCGAGAACGACCTGTTCTAGCGCTTCGCGCGCCGGATCGGCGAGCCGAACAGCTCGTCCGGGCGGACCGGCTCGCCGCACTCCTCGCAGTCCACGGTGGCGATCGACGAGAACGCGGCACCGCACGAGGGGCAGCGCCGGCGCAGCTCGCCGCCGCACTGCGGGCACGTCTCCGGCACCTCGGCCTCGAACTCCTCGAACCAGCGCCGGGCGGCGCCGCAGCCGAGGCAGACCGCCACCCAGTCGCCGAGCACCTTGCGGCGCTCCTCGCGGAGCCAGTCGGAGGCCTTGCCCACGGACTGACTGTAGCCTCGCTGCGGTGACGCCGTACCCGAAGATCGAGCTCCACGTGCACCTCGAAGGGACGGTGCGAGCGCCGACGCTGCTAGAGATCGCGCGCAGGAACGACTACCCGCTCCCGGCGGACACCGTGGAGGGGCTGGCGGAGCTGTACCGCTTCCGCGACTTCCGCCATTTCATCGAGGTCTGGATCCTGACGACGAACGCGCTGCAGCGGGCCGAGGACTTCCGGCAGGTCGTCGTCGACTACGCGGTGGAGGCGGCGGAGCACGGTGCCGTGTACCTCGAGGGGATCTTCAGCCCGGCCGAGCGGGTGCGCCGCGGCTGCGACTGGCAGGAGATCTACGAGGGGTTCTGCGACGGGGCCGACGCGGCGCGCGAGCTGCACGGGGTCGAGATCCGCCTCACGCCGGACATCCCGCGCGGCTTCACGATGGACGAGGCGCGGGAGACGGTGGAGTGGGCCGCACGGTTCCGTGACCGCGGCGTCGTCGGCGTCGGTCTCGGCGGGCTCGAGGCGGAGTACCCGCCGGAGCCCTACGCGGAAGTGTTCATGCGGGCGAAGTCGCTCGGACTCGGCTCGGTGCCACACGCGGGGGAGGTGGCCGGCGCCGCGTCCGTGCGCGGCGCGCTCGAGGCGCTCGGCGCCGACCGCCTGCGCCACGGCATCCGCGCCGAGGAGGATCCCGGCCTCGTCCGGGAGCTCGCCGGCCGCGGCACCGTGCTCGACGTCTGCCCGCTTTCGAACCTCCGTACCGGCGCAGTCGCGTCGCTCGCGGACCACCCGCTGCCGCGGCTCGTCGCGGCCGGCGTCCGCTGCTCGATCTCGACCGACGATCCGGCCATGTTCGACACCGACCTGACCCGCGACTACGAGGCGGCGACGTCGTTCGGCCTCGATCCGCGCTCCTTCTACGACGCCGGAGTCGACGGAGCCCTCTGCGACGAGGCCACCCGGGCCCGGCTACGGGCCATCGGAGCCGCCTTCGACTGGTGACCCAGTCGTTAAAGTGGGGTCGAGCATGGCGATTGCGAGAGAAGCGGAGCCGGTCGGCTCGCTCCACGAGGTGAAGGAAGCGGGCCTCGACCGCGAGGACCTGCTCGGCATCTACCGGAACATGCTGATCACGCGCGGCGTCGAGGAGCGCGGGCACATCCTCTACAAGCAGGGGAAGATCCCCGGCTCCTTCTACACGGGACGCGGGAACGAGGCGGCCGCCATCGGCGTCGCCACGGCCATGGGCCCGGAGGACGTCGGCACGCCGCTCCACCGCGACATGGGCGTCCACATCACCCGCGGTGTCGAGCCCTGGAAGATCTTCGCCCAGTTCATGGGCCGCGCCGACGGGCCGACGCACGGCCGCGACGGCAACGTGCACATGGCCGACGAGCAGCTCGGCCTGATCGCGATGGTCAGCCACCTGCCGGCGATGCTCCCGGTCGCGACCGGCTGCGCGCTCGCCTTCCGGATCCGCGAAGAGGCGCGCGTCGCGGTCGGCTGGTTCGGCGAGGGCGCATCCGCACGCGGCGACGTGCACGAGACGATGACGTTCGCCGGGACGCGCAAGCTCCCCGTCGTCTTCGTCTGCGACAACAACCAGTGGGCCTACTCGACGCCGACGTATCTCGAGTACGCGACCGAGCACGTGGCCGACCGCGCGCAGGCGTACGGGTTCGAGGGCGTCGTCGTCGACGGCACCGACGTGCTCGCCGTCTACCGCGAGGCGAAGCGCGCGATCGACAAGGCGCGCGCCGGAGGTGGCCCGACGCTGCTCGAGTGCCAGACCCTCCGCATGGAGGGCCACGCCGTCCACGACGACGCGTTCTACGTCCCCAAGGTCATGTTCGAGCGCTGGGCGGAGTCGGACCCGGTCGAGCGCTACCGCACCTGGCTGCGCACGAACGCGGAGATGACCGACGAGGAGGAAGGCTCGATCGGCGAGCAGGTGAAGGCGCTCCTCAACGAGTCGCTTCGCCGCGCCGACGAGTCGCCGATGCCGGAGCCGCACGATCTGACCGAGGGTGTCTACGCGACGCCCGAAGAGCTCGAGACCCCGCATCACAAGTAGAGGCGTGACATGGCCGAGATGACCTATCTCCAGGCGATCTCCGACGGGCTCCGGACGGAGATGCGCCGCGACAAGCGCGTCTTCGTGATCGGCGAGGACGTCGGCGTCTACGGCGGCGCGTTCAAGGTGACGCTCGGGTTCCAGGAGGAGTTCGGGCCGTGGCGCGTGATCGACGCGCCGCTGGCCGAGACGGCGATCGTCGGCGGCGCCACCGGTGCGGCGATCATGGGCATGCGCCCGGTCGCCGAGATGCAGTTCTCCGACTTCGTCTCGTGCGCGTGGGACCACCTCGTCACGATCGCGGCGAAGCAGCACTGGCGCGCGGGCACGCCGATCCCGATCGTCTTGCGGCTGCCGTCCGGCGGCGGCTTCTCCGGCGGGCCGTTCCACTCGCAGAACCCGGAGTCGTCGTTCGCGCACATTCCCGGCCTGAAGTGCGTCTGCCCGGCGACGCCGGAGGACGCGAAGGGGCTGCTGATCAGCGCCATCGAGGATCCGAACCCGGTGCTGTACTTCGAGCACAAGCACCTGTACCGCCGGATCAAGGGCGAGGTGGCCGAGGGCCGGTACACGACCCCGATCGGCAAGGCGCGCACACACCTGGCCGGCACCGACCTCACGGTGATCACCTGGGGCGCGATGGTCTACACCGCCGAGGAGGCCGCGCAGCAGCTCGACGCCGACGGCGTCTCGGTCGAGATCATCGATCTGCGCACGGTGATGCCGTGGGACAAGGCGGCCGTGCTCGAGTCGGTGCGCAAGACCTCCAAGGTGCTCGTCCTCCACGAGGACACGCGCACCGGCGGCTTCGGCGCCGAGATCTCGGCGACGATCGCCGAGGAGGCGTTCGAGGACCTCGACGCCCCCGTGAAGCGGATCGCCGCCCCCGACACGCCGGTGCCGTTCTCGCCGCCGCTCGAGAAGGCGTTCATCCCGCAGGTCGACGACGTCGTCGCGGGACTTCGCGCGCTCGCGGAGTACTAGTAA